>ULOF01053611.1_pt1 | contig 32178 bp, 44 predicted proteins | sample 1952371 | NCBI WGS metagenome assembly ULOF01 (sample SAMEA4835597, study PRJEB28245) | human gut metagenome | biome: gut microbiome; material: fecal sample | place: Denmark | collected 2008 | reverse complement strand
GAATCCGGTAACGTATAGTGACCCGAGCGGGAATATGTTTGGGGCAGCATTGGCAGGAGCTGGATTACAGTCAGAAGATAGCAGAATAAATGCAATATCATTTAATATTGGAATGGAAGTTTTGAAGAAGGCATGGGCAGTCGTCTCTGTAGAAAATGTGCTTAACTTAGCCGTTTCATATAAAGTTTCAAAAATATTATGTGATTATTATATCAGCACAGATACAGATAAATCTTATAATCTGAATATGGTGGTAACAGACGTAGTTGTAAATGTTGTTTGGCCAAGACAGAGAAGTAAAGAAGAGGAAAAAGCAGTCGCAATTGATATTGCAAGAGAAGAAGAAAATGGAAATGTTTATTATCATGCTACATCAGAGAAAAATGCTGCAATAATTGTTGCAACAGGTCTCTTGGTAGGATCAATACATGAAGGAGGGTTTGTTTTTGCATGGAGAAGGTGCCCTAGTAGAAAAGCATTACGATTATCAGGAGCAAGGGATGCTAAAGTTATTATTAGATTTACAACGAAAACAAGTTTTATTGATGATTGGGGAATTAATGATTCTTATGTTAAATCTTTTGGACCAGTTCAATCATACTTTCCGGGTCCTGTAAAAATAAAAGACCCTGTTATAATGCCTGTAGTTTAAAATAATAATTTGGATATGTATTTATTATATTTTTTGTGAATTTTTATAGACAAGTTATATGGAGGATAATAGAAGTGGTTGATAGTTTTTTCAAAGAAAAAAATATATACATTGTTATTAGTGGGAAAGAAATAAAAGATAAAGATTTATGTAAAAAAATATTTAAAGATACAAATGAGATATATTTTATTGACAATCCTAGATTGAATAGATTCCCATATAATCATTTAACTCCTAAAAATATGATAAATCATGAATTAAAAAAAGGGAAAAAAGAAATGTCGTTTACTGATATTTTAGAATTGTTAGAAATTAATGATTATATTGAAAGATTCGAACGACCGTGGAGGTATCTAGGCAATAATAAATGGATATGTTCAGCAGCATTAGGTATTGCAGAGGGTAGAAAATATTTTTGCCTGCCGTGGATGCATACAGGAGTGATGGAGTATCAGGAATATCGGAATAATCAAATATTTCAGGCTATGAAAAAAATTGGAGGTAATATCATATTTCCTGTAGAGGGATTAAATAAAAACAAATTTATAAATGAAGAGGATATATGTATAAAATATATTGATGAAATCTTATAAGTTATAAAAGTGATGATTGTTTAGTAATAAAAGATACATAACATGCAAATATTTCTATAATTGTACGATACCTTTAACATAGTCACAACGATAATAAGTATCGTTTATAATAATTTTGATACTTTGAATGTAATGGGTATCATATCCGGCTTGACCAACTCTGCGATAACGGCATTTCTTGGCGGAAGCGATATGGAGATTACCAAGGCATTTGTGACTGGTTATCTGGCAGGGTTTGGAATAGGAGCAATATTATATGTCGCAGCCGCATACGATGTTATAGTATTTTCGAAAATGTATCTGATGATATCAGCATCAAATGTATCAATGAGTATTGTGATGACGATAGCATCTGTAATGCAGAAGAATGAAAAGGCAACACTGGTGTATGGAACGCTGGCAATTTTATCGTTGTTTACACTTGCAGATGCATATAACTTTAACTGCATGGTTAATGTTATAGGTGATAAAGGCAGTGCAAAGATTGGATTTGATAATTCAAATCCAGATAATCCAACATTAAATGGTACAGAAATTGGGCCAGAAAAAGTTAATCCATATGAATTGCATTCTACACATTCGCAAACTAAGAGTAATAGACAAATGAATAAACTTATTTCGGAAATAAGAGAAAATGGTATTACAGAGCCAATAAAGTATGTTGAATACAACGGAGTAAAATATATTGTTGATGGGCATCATAGATTAATCGCTGCAAAGAGATTAAAACTTACAATAGTTCCTGTAGAAAAAGTAGAATTACCGTTTAAAGGGTATAAAACTTTAAATGATGTATTGTGGTATGATGAGTATTAGTATGACTTGTGATAAGGAGAGATTTTATGGCAATATGGCAATACCAATGTTATATTATTCCAAAAAGAAACAGCGTTTGTAATTTGAAGCAAGAACAAATAATTTCATGGAAAGGAAATTTATGTTCTAAGCAAGAAATAGATTTTTTGGATAAAAAGAAAAGTTGGTCCAAAGATATAGTTCAATATGGTGATTTGGAGAAAACATGTATTGAATTTATATATGAAGATAATGAATTGATTGAGATTGAATGCAGGCTGGATTTGCGTAATTTTTCAAGGAAAATATTTAAAGAGATTTTAAATTATGTTAAGGAAGTAAATGCAGTTTTTTTATGTGGTAATAAAGTGATTTTACCTGTAGAAGAGGATGTAATTAATCAGATAAAAACTTCGGAAGCGTATAAATTCTGTAGTAAGCCGATTGAATTTTTAATGGATAGAAGCAGTAAAGAGAAATATGCAGATAATTTAATTGATTAAAAAGTAATAAATAAATTACCATTGATTTATGGTGGTACTTCAAAATGGTAATAAGACCACAAACAGCTACGATAAATATAATAACCTGCTGTCCACTACCGATGCAAAGGGCAATACGACTGGTTATGCCTATGATGCTTCCGGCAATGTGACACAGGTAACAGCGGCGGACGGTACAAAGGTAAAGAGTACTTACACACATGAAAATCTTGTTTCCTCTGTCCAGATGGCAGACAAGACGGTGCTGGCAATGGAGTATGACAGCAGGGGCAGGATTTCTTCCGTAGAGGATGCAAATGGAAATGAAACTGCGTACAGTTATACTTCGGATGGCAGGCTTACCGGCCTTACGGATTCCATCGGGGAATACCAGCGGGTAATCTATGACAGTGAGGGTAACGTGGCTTCCACCACCAATGGTGCCGGGGAAAGTGCATCCTACAGTTATGATAAGGACGGCAGGGTAACCAGTGTTACCGTCAGCCGGGAAGAAAATGGAGAGACAAAGACCTTTACCAGCCACTACAGCTACAATGCGGCAGGTGACATTACAGAGAGCATTGACAATGCCGGAAGTGTCACAACATACGAGTATGACGATAACGGTAACCAGACTGCATCGGTAGATGCGAAGGGCAGACGGATTACCTATACCTATGACGATATGGGAAACATGGTAAAGACCACCTATCCGGATGGAACCTTTGAAACCTTCACCTATGATGCCAATGGCAATAACGTGACTGCCACAGACCGGAACGGGCTGACCGTCACCATGACCTATGACAAGTTAGACCGGATGACCGAAAAGAAATATGCCGATGGCACAAAGGAAAGCTATGTCTATGATGAAGTGGGAAATGTAACAGAAATGACCGGCATCAGCGGTGCAAAGACAACCTATACCTATGATGAGCGTTACCGCAACACGGCAGTCACTGATGCTTATGGAAATGTAACATCCTTTGCGTACGATGCTTTAGCAAGACTGACAAAGCGGACAGATGCGAAAGGAAATGAGACTGCTTATATTTATGATGATAACGGAAACATCATAAAGACCACCTATGCAGACGGAAACAGTGTGACAAGCGAATATGACGCCCGTAACCGTGTCACCAGACAGGAAGACCAGAATGGCAATGAGACCCTTTATGAGTATGACGGGGCGGACAGGCTTACCAGGGTAACGGATGCTTACGGCAGCAGCTATACTTATGGATATGACGGAAACGGCAATCTGGAAACGGTAACGGATGCCAATGGGCATGTGACCCGCTATGCTTATGATGCGGTGGGAAGGGTACAGACTGTAACCAATGCCCTTGGCAAGACCATGGAGTACAGCTATGATGAGACCGGAAATGTAATACAGTCCAAGGACTATGCAGGAACAGTGACAAAGTATGCCTATGATGAAATGGACCGCATGGTCAGAAAAACGGTGGGTACAGAAGACACGGTATTTACATATGACAAAAAGGGACAGCTTGTGAAGGTGGCAGATAAAAGCGGGGATACCGTATACACATACGATAAGTATGGACGTTTAGCCAGCCAGACTGATGCAAAGGGCAATATCTTATCTTACATTTATGACAAAGCGGGCAGATTAGAAACCTTTGACAATGGTTTTGGAAAGACCACCTATGAATATGACCTCCTTGACCGTGTGACAAAGGTCATTGACCGGAACGGAAAGGCAACTTTATATGAGTATGACGAATTAGGAAACCGCAGTGCAGTCCGCTATCCAAACGGAAATGTGGTAACTTATACTTATGATGCGTGCCAGCGGTTACAGAAAGAATACGTCACCAATGCAGATGGTGTACAGCTTTCCCGGTACAGTTATGGGTTAGGCAAAGCAGGAGAGCGTACTTCCATAACAGAGGTAAACAGCGGTGTGGAGACGGAGATTACCTACAAGTATGATAAGTTAAATCGCCTTGTAAAGGAAACCATTGAACGGGATGGAAACAGCCTAACCAACGAGTTTGGATATGATGCGGTAAGCAACCGTATTTCAAAGGAAACTTCTGTCAAGGGTGATATTTCCATGCTGGCAGATATAGATTTGGGAGAGGTACAGGTAACAGAAGGAACCACGGCTTATACCTACAATGCGTTAAACCAGCTTGTCACAGAGGCTTCTCCGGAAGGGAACATTATTTATACCTATGATGCCAATGGAAACCTTGTAAAGCAGACTGGCAGTAAGACAGCAGATTACAGCTACGACAAGGAAAACCATCTGACGAAGGCGACTATCCGGCAGGGCGACAGCATAACGGTTGAATCCTATACCTACGATTATGCCGGAAACCGTACATCCAAGACGGTAAATGAGAAGGATACAACTGTCTATGTCAATGATACCAGTGCGGAGCTTACCATGGTTGCGGCAGAGACAGACGAAAACGGAAAAGAAACCGCTTATTATACGAGAGGTGATGAGCTTCTCTCCATGGAAAGAAGCGGAGAAATATGTTATTATCTGTATGACGGACATGGAAGTACAAGACTTCTGACAAATGAAGCGGGACGAATCACAGACTGCTACAGTTATGATGCATACGGTAACTTATTAAAGAAAGAAGGCGATACGGAAAACGAGTTCCTCTACACCGGGGAACAGTACAATGCGAATACAGGACTTTACTATCTGAGAGCAAGATATATGAATCCAGGCACCGGAACCTTTATCAGCATGGACAGCTACCAGGGAAGTATGTATGACCCGGTGAGCCTGCACAAGTATTTGTATGCAGGGGCGAATCCCGTACAGTACACAGATCCGACAGGTTATAGCCGTCTGGATGAGACAACGGTAACACAAACAGGTCTTCTGATGATTGGAGCAGGTATGTTATTTGCCGGGATGGTGGCATTAAATATATATTCTTCTCTAAGGAAAAATCTGGCTTCTTCTGTAATGTCGTTGGAGTGTACAGTTTCGGTTACCGATTGGAAAAACGTAATTCTGGGATTCCCGGCACATGAGTTTGATACAAAATGGATTGTAACGATACCAATGGCGCTATTATCCTGGCAGCTGTTTGAGGCAATCTATGCAACAGAGGAAGATACGAGTAATCTTCCGGGCGTTCCAGCGAATGAGAAGGATGAAGAGGATAAAGTAAATGGTGTACCGGCAGAAGAGCAGAGTGGGGCTAAGGTCTATCAAAATAAAGGAAAGAAACAAACGAAACCGGATGGTAAAGCTAGATCTACAAATAAACCATCCTGGGCAGCAGGGGAAGAACCTGAAGATGGAGAAAATGGAAAAGAATATGCAAAAAGAATGATGGATGAGAAATATGGAAAAGGTAATTGGCCTAAAACAGAGCAACAAAATAGAGAATATAGTCAGTTGAAAAAATATGGAGATCGTTCACGTTACTGGGAAAAATAGGAGGAACAGATTATGGAAAATATATATTTTTTAAGGCATGTTTACAAATTTATTGATGACTATGGATTTGAACAATATGAAGATTATGTATTAGGATTTTATTCAAGTGAAGCAAAAGCCTTAGATGCTGTTGAACGATATTTTGTACTGCCGGGTTTTAATCAATATCCGAAAAAGTGCTTTATTATAGAAAAGTGGAAGATGGATAATGATATGACATGGAAAGACGGATTTATAAAAAGTGTAGAAGCAATTCATCTTAAATCAATACCTGATCAATATGATGAAAATACGAGGGGATTTGATGTCAGCAGTTGGGCAGAAGGGAAAGAGAAAAAAGAAGAAGAAACAAAAAAGGAGTTTGCTATGCGGCTTCTGAATGAAAGATATAAAGACTGCTGCTTAAATAATGGGCTGTATGAAGAGTATCTTGCATTGTTATTATGGGGAGAACTCTGTTTTGATTAAGTGCTAAAAGAAATATTTTTTGGAGGCTAGTGGTATGAAAGTGTTTGTATTAACGCATCAATATGAGTATAAGTTGGATTATTATGAAGAGTTGGAACAAAAGTATTTAGGAATCTATTCATCTGAAGAAAAAGCACAGCAGGCGGCCAAAAGGTACTATCAATTGCCTGGATTTAATAAATATCCATTTGACTATTTTTATGTTACAGAACATGAAATAGATGTGGATGATGGTTGGACAGAGGGATTTGTAAATTGGGAAGGAAAATATTTTGGCGATATTCAGGATTTGTAAATTTTATTTCTGTGGGTAGTGACATGGAAGTGTCAGAACACTTACGAATGAAGCGGGAAGAGTAATTGACCGCTACAGCTATAATGCATACGGTAGCCTATTAGAGAAAGAAGGCGATACGGAAAACGACTTCCTTTACACCGGGGAACAGTACAATGCGAATACAGGACTTTACTATCTGAGAGCCAGATATATGAATCCAAGCACCGGAACCTTTATCAGTATGGACAGCTACTAGGGAAATATTTATGACCCGGTAAGTTTACATAAGTACCTGTATGCGAATGCGAATCCGGTGATGTACACAGATCCGAGCGGGTATGCAACGGATAAAAATCTGACAGAAACAGTAGTGGCTACGACGATTGCGGTCGTTCTAGCTTCATCAGTCGCATTGCATAACTAGACGATGTTAAATATATTTTCATCTTTAAGGAAAAACATGGCAGATGCCGTAATGTCGCTGCAATGTACAGTGACAGTGACTGACTGGAAAAATGTAATTCTGGGATTTCCAGCACATGATTTTGATACAAAATGGCTGATTACCATACCAATGGCATTGTCATCATGGCAACTGTTTGAGGCAATTTATGCAACAGAGGAAGATACGAGTAAGCTTCCGGGTGTTCCAGCGAATGAGAAGGATGAAGAAGATAAAGTAAATGGTGATAAATACCATTACAAAAATGGAAAGAAAAAGGTTCCCAAGGGTTCTGTTAGGATAAGAAGAGATGTAAGGAATGTAAAGAGTGAAGATTTTAAAGATTTTATAAGAAGTCAAGGTAAGTCTTTTAAAAATAGCGAATGGAAGAAAGTGATGGAGACATGGGAGACGCCAGAGGGAGATACAATAGAAGTACACTATTGGTATAATAAAGTTACAGGTGAAACATGGAGCCATTAAGGAGAGATTATGAAATTTGATGATTTAATTCAAGAGTATAATGAAGAATTGACAAATAAAAGGAAGTGGTATGATTCTTTACAAACATATTATTATGAATTACTTAATGAATATAAATTTAGAGAAGTAGAATATTTAAAGATATACCCACTTATTTCAGAAATACAAAATATTGATATATATGAAGATGGCATTTTACTGGATAAAATAAAATTTATAAAAAATATTTTAGAGGGTATATGTGATTACTCATATGAATTATATATGAATTTAGAAGAACGGAATATGGAGGAACTATGCCATATCTGGAATAATTATAAATCAAAGGGAAAAATTTTGGAAGATGATTTAGAAATATTAGAAAGAAATTTTTCAAATACTAAATTAGATATTATTAATATTTCAGATATATATATGAATAGATTTTTAACGTTGCTTGCGGGCTTGCCTTTATTAAAGGGAGATGAATTTATGTATAATTCATTATATATTTCTAAGATTAAAAAAACTGATATAAGAGGTGAAGCAGAAAGATTAATTAGTGTTTTAAAAGGTGTAAAGCCAGCCAAAATATTTGTAGAATATAAGAAAGCGCATGTTAGTTATATTTGTATATAATGTTTTATAAAACTTTGACAAAATATATGTATTATCATTTGGCGAACGAATTCAGTTTGAAGCTAAGGTTATGCAAAGGGCATAGTCAAGTAACAAACAATTTAAGATTAGAAAACAGTGCAAAGGCACATGGAACAATAAATGGAAACCATGTGTCTTTTTTCGGCTCATCTGGCATTGGATGTAAGCGAATAGGTGAAAGGTCATAAGAAATACAATATTTCCCTTGACGGCTAATTATAATTAGCATATAATTAAGCTAATTTAAATTAGCCAACGGAGGTTGTATGAATACAAAAAAGAAGATTATAGAAGAGGCTTTAATATTATTCTCAGAAAAAGGTTATAGTGATGTGTATGTTAATGATATTGCGAAAGCGGTAGGTATAAAAGCCCCATCTTTATACAAGCATTTTAAGAATAAACAGGAAATATTTAATGCTATACTTGAAGAGTTGAAAGAGAACTATACAGAGCATGCAGCGGCGATTGGCATTGATGGAAATAACACAAATAGGGATGCCGGAATCTATGATGATATGTCAGAGGAAGTTCTTATAGAAGCAGGTGAAAATCTGTTCCTTTATTTTCTTCATGACAAACATATGAAATTGTTCAGAAAATTGCTCACCATAGAGCAATTTCGTGATTCAGAGCTGGCAGACCTGTATACAAAGCAATATTTTGATGGACCCTTGTCTTATCAAGGGGAATTATTCAGGATATTTATTGCAAAAGGAAAGTTTAAACAGGCTGATGCCGGAATTTTAGCATTGCAGTTTTATGCTCCGATTTATACATTGCTTACTGTATGTGACCGCCAGCCAGACAGGGAGCAGGAAGCATTAAAATTGATTGCGGCACATATACGGCAGTTTAACGTTAACTATTCGGAGGGCATACAATGAAAATCACATGCATACATGGTCAAAACCACAGGGGGAGTACTTATCATATTGGTAAGTTGCTCGCAGAACAATTTGTAAACAGTGAGATACAGGAATTCTTTCTGCCGAAAGATTTAGAACATTTTTGTCAGGGGTGTTACCAGTGTATTGAAAATGATGAAAAATGCCCTTTTTACAGTGAGAAGAACCGGATTATGCAGGCTGTTGAAGGTGCAGATTTGTTGATTTTCACGACTCCAGTATATTGTATGCATGCTTCTGCATCAATGAAAGCATTTATCGACCTTACTTTTACATATTGGATGTCACATAGACCAAGGGCATGTATGTTTTCGAAAAAGGCGGTGGTAATATCAACAGCAGCGGGAACAGGAACCAAATCAGCAATCAAGGATATTACAAACACTCTATTTTATTGGGGAGTTCCCTATATCAGGGAATATGGTATAGCTGTTCAGGCAATGAATTGGAAACAGGTTTCTCATGAGAAAAAGCAAAAGATAAATGCAGATATTGCAAAATTGGCAAAGACTGTTCAACATGCAAAAATTCATGTTGGCATAAAAACAAGATTTATGTTCCATATAATGCGGATGATGCAGATTAAGGACTTGGGTTCCGGCGAATCAGAAAAAGAATATTGGAAGAAAAACGGCTGGTTGGACAAGAAAAGACCTTGGAAATGCTAACATGAAAAAGTAAATCCCATTAACTTTCTTCTTTCATGAATAAACATATAAGACAAACAATATTCAAAAAGGTATGGTTATCAAATAAATTATGGTATAATTTATATTGATAAATGGGAATTTATAGGAGGTGGTATTGGTGTATAATCCTCAACTTGAAACATTTATTCGTGTTGCAGATGCCGGCAGCTTTAATAAGGCTGCTGAACAATCTTACATTACGCCTACGGCAGTTATTAAGCAGATTAATCTGCTGGAAGCAGATTTAGGGGTGAAGCTCTTTGAGCGTACCCATCGGGGACTGAAACTGACAAAGGCGGGAGCATCTTTATATAACGATGCAAAATATGTGATTCAGTATTGTAAAGATTCTGTAATCCGGGCAAAAAATGCGATGCAGGAGGGGGATAATGTGATTCGTATCGGAACTTCTCCTATGACGCCGGCCGGGGTTTTGGTGGAGCTTTGGCCTAAGATTCACGAACTCTGCCCAGAGATTAAATTCCAGCTCATCCCTTTTGAAAATACACCGGAAAATGCGAGAGAGATTTTGAAGAATCTCGGACAAAATATTGATGTGGTGGCGGGGATTTTTGATGATACGATGCTGAATGTGAGAAACTGTGCCGGCTTTGAAATTTCCAGACAGCCGATATGCTGTGCAGTATCCATCCATCATCGTCTTGCCGGTAAGAACAGGCTGACCGTTCAGGATTTATATGGTGAACGGCTGATGCTGATGCACCGGAACTGGAGCCATTATGTGGACATGCTCCGGGATGATATCTGGCAGAATCACAGTCAGATTCAGATTGTGGACTTTGATTTTTACAGCGTGGATATTTTTAACCGGTGTGAAAACAGTAATGATGTTCTGATGGCAGTTCAGGCATGGGATAGTGTGCATCCTTTATTAAAAGTCATTCCTGTGGAATGGAATCATTTCATTCCTTATGGCTTGCTCCATTCGCCGGCTCCATCGGAAACAGTAGAGCGTTTTCTATCGGCAATCCAGAGGGTGCTGCATCAATAGAACAGACATAACCTTTGGGTATAAACTAATGAACGAATCGAGACTTCTTTGGAAGCCTCGATTTTTTTATACTGTAGGTAAATGATGTGGAGGAAAATTGCAGGCAGAACAAAATCAGGAGTGCAGGATATGCTGTCTAACTCTATTAAATGAAAGCCGGAAAGGCAGCACAGGCTATGCAGAATGAAGGGAGAACGAAGGTGAATAATTTTATTTTTGAAAACGCAACTAAAATCTATTTTGGGAAAGGTTGCGTTAAGGAGTATTTGGCCAGTCTTGCCGCAGCCTATGGGCAGACGGTGATGTTGGCTTATGGTGGAGGCTCCATTAAGTGTAACGGTATCTATGATGAAGTGATGGAATGCCTGAAAAAGGCTGGAAAGAATGTGGTTGAATTTTCTGGTATTGGGGCAAATCCAACCTATACCAAGGTGCTGGAGGGCGCAAGGCTGGCACGGGAAACCAAGGCGGATATGATTCTCGGCGTGGGTGGCGGTAGTGTCATGGACTGTTGCAAGGCTATTTCTATGGCGGCAGTGTATGGCGGTGACATTTGGGAGGACTTTTGGGTGAGACTCGGTATCGTTGATTTTGAGCCGCTCCCGCTGGGCGTAATTGTCACGGTGGCTGGAACCGGCAGTGAAATGAATGGTGGTGCAGTGATTACCAATGAGGAACGAAAGGTCAAGACTGGGCGCGACTACCCTAAATGCAATGCTAAATTTGCTCTGATGGACCCTGCTTATACCTACAGTGTTCCAAGGAAGCAGATGGTATCCGGTGGGTTCGATATTTTATCCCATATAATGGAGACTTATTTCAGCGAGCCGGATGAGGACAATGTATCCGATGATATTTCAGAGGCGCTCATGCGGGGCGTAATTCGGGACCTGCGTGCGGCTATTAAAAATCCAGAGGATTATACCGCCCGAAGCAACCTGATGTGGGAGTCCACCATGGCAGAAAATCGCATCATCAAGCTGGGTAAGCGGATGGACTTTGAATGTCACCAGATGGAGCATCAGCTTGGAGCTTATACTAATTGTAATCACGGTGAAGGACTGGCGGTGCTGCATCCTGTCTACTACCGGCATATTTATCAGGATGGACTGCCTAAATTCCAGAAATTTGCCGTGAATGTATGGGGCATCTCCCAGGAGGGAAAAACCGGAGAAGAACTGGCTCGTGCCGGTGTGGAGGCTCTGGCGGATTTCATTAAAGAAATCGGTCTTCCCACAACCTTGCGGGAGTTGGGCGTAAAGGAATCCACAGACCTGAAGGCTATTGCAGATTCCAGCAGCCTGGCGCCCGGCGGCTACAGGAAAATGACCCATGAAGAAATCCTGAAAATCTTTCGGGAATGTTATTAAAAGGGTATACCAGATGTTTTGAAAAGACAGACAAAAATTAAGTAAAGAAAGGATGATTTACGATGAAAAAGATGACAGCATTATTTTTAAGTTTATTAATGATTTTCACCCTGACTGCCTGCGGCAGTTCGAGTAGCGGAAATGACACTGCGGACACACAGTCAGCCAGCGAAAATACCGAAACCTCTGCCGAAGCGTCAACGGAGGCATCCACAGAGACTTCGGCTGGGGCATCTGTAGAAGAGCCGGAAACTACAGAGGGGAAAACTCTGGTCGTTTATTATTCCGCAACGGGTAACACGGAAGAAGCCGCCAATTATATTGCGGCGGCAACCGGGGCAGATGTATTTGAGCTGGTACCAGCAGAGCCTTACAGCGATGATGACCTGGACTGGACGGATGACAACAGTCGTGTTGTGTATGAGCATGATAATCCAGATGCAAGGGTGGTGGAGCTTGTGGAATCTACAGTTTCTGATTGGGAATCCTATGATACTATTTTCATCGGTTATCCTATCTGGTGGGGAATCGCCGCATGGCCGGTGGATGGTTTCATTGCGGCAAATGACTTTACCGGGAAAACAGTAATCCCATTTTGCACCTCATCCTCTTCTGAGCTGGGAGAGAGCGGTGAACTTCTGGAGGAAGCGGCAGGAACCGGTAACTGGATAGAGGGCATGCGGTTCTCCTCTGGTGTTTCAGAAGAAGAGGTTCAGAGCTGGGTGGAAAGTTTGGGACTGTAAAGGTGATTTCAAGAAAATATAACGGATAAAAGAAGGAGGATGATTGTATGAAGGACTTTCAATTGAGAAATGATACGAAATTATTGTTCCGCAATGACCCTGTGGCGGATTTAACGGCATTGACTGCGGGGAAAAAGACCTTGTTGGTCTATGGAGGCGGTTCTGCGAAAAAGAACGGCTGTTATGATGATGTAAAGAAAGCAGTGGAAAGCGCAGGCGGTATTTTTTACGAGCTTGCAAACGCTTCAAGAGAACTGGAGGCTATTGAAAAAGGAATCCAGATTGTCAAAGAGAATGATATTGAACTGGTAATCGGTGCTGGCGGAGCTAATATTATGGACTGTGCAAAGCTGATTGCATTTGGTACTTACCATACGGATGATATCTGGGCATATGTAAAGGCGGAAAAGAATCCGTATGGTCTTAAAAAGCTGCCACTGATTCTAGTGCCGACCTATCCCTCCAGCGGTTCGGAGTATGGTCTGGGCGCTGTATCAGCAGATTCCAGAACCGGGGACTTTGGTACTGCTTATGGCATTGCGGCGGATACGGCGATTCTTGTACCGAAGTATTCCATGTCTCTTGGTGTGGAAATGACGGCTTATACCGGACTGGTCACATTGGTGCAGTTATCGGCTTCCACTATTGGAGATACGAATCCGGTATCCTATGATATTGGTATTTCTGTGATTCGGAATGTCCTCGCAGCAGTAAAGAAGCTGAAAGAGAATCCGGAGGATTCTGATGCCCGCGGCGTAATCCTTTATGGGGCGTCCATTTCGACTTCCGGTCGGTTAGGGCTTGGCAAACAGGAGAACTACGCGTATGACATTTATGAAGTGGAATTTATTCCGGAGGTTTTGTATGAAGCTCCTTACCGAAAGGGCCTGACAACGCTGTTTCCGAGGTTTTTGAAAGTGATGGCAAAATATCATGATACGGATATCTGCCGTTATTTCAAGGATGTGTTTGGCTATGAGGGGAGCATAGAGGAATCTGCTGATAAAATGACCGGGCTTTTTGTGGAGCTTGGCGTTGATATGTACTTTGACGGAGCAGTTTCTGTGGAAGCAATAAAAGATATTGATATTTCGACTCTGCTTTCTGCAGATGAGGTCACAGGTATGGTGAAAGAATGTCTTCGCTAAGAATGAAGGGAGCAACATGAAAAAAAGAATGTTTGTTATAGCTGCATTGGTCACGTTGATTGGAATAGGTGGGTGGTATCTGTTCCTTCGTGGTCGAATTACAGATGCCGGCATTGAAGTGAGCTCCGAAGAGGAGGGCACCAGCTCTGATAATGGAATTGATGTCAGTACGGATTATATTCGTGAGGTTTCGGAAGGTGCGGATGCAGAACAGAAAGAAAGCACTTTGGGCTATGTGACGGAAGGAACGGAAGAATACCGGGGCTTTGTCATTGACAATGTGTTTCATTCCGTGAATGAGGGTGACATCCACTATAATGTTTATATTCCGGAAGGCTACGATGGAAGTAAACCATATGCTCTGTACGTTACCCTGCCGGGCTATGAAGGATTGTATTTTCAAGGCGTCGCCGCAAATATACAATCCGAAGAATTCGGCTTTGAGGCGCAGAAATACAATAGTGAAATGATTGTTGTGGCTCCACAGTTAAGTGACTGGGGTGAGACCTCCGCAAATCAGACGATTGCTCTGACGGAGTATTTTCTGGAGCAATACAATATTGATTCTTCTAAGGTATACGGGAACGGATTTTCTGGTGGCGGTGAAACAATGTCCATCGTAATGGGTAAGCGGCCGGATTTATTTACTGCCTATCTTCAGGTCAGCTCCCAATGGGATGGCGAATATGAATCTGTGGCAGAGCGGCATTTACCGGTGTATTTTGCCATTGGCAGTAATGATGAATACTATGGCTCCAAGCCCACCCGGGAGGCTTATGATACCCTCTATGCTCTATACGAGCAGCAGGGATTGACCGAGGTGGAAATTGATGAACTACTGGTTCTGGATATTAAGGAACATGATTATTTTACCCAGCGGAATATGTCCAATGAACATGGCGGAGGCGGTCTTTTTGCTTATGACGAGGAAATCATGGGGTGGCTGTTTTCCCATTAGATATTTATGGGTAAATGGAAAAATTTGAAAGGATAGGAATATAAAATATGGAAACAAGAATATTAGGAAAAAACTTTTCGATTTCTGCGGTTGGTCTGGGCTGCATGGGCTTCAGCCATGCTTACGGAGCACCAACCGGGCAGGAAGAAACCATTCAAATGATTCGTAATGCTTATGATTTAGGGTACACTTTTTTTGATACAGCAGAGGTATACGGAACGCAGGATAATCCACACATAAACGAGCAGCTTGTAGGTGAGGCGCTGAAGCCAATACGCAACCATGTGCAGATTGCAAGTAAGTTTGGCATTCATTTTGATATGAGCAGTTCACAGGTAAACCATCCCCTGATTCCGGATTCCCGGCCGGAGGTGATTCGTTCGTCTGTAGAAGGCTCCCTGAAACGTCTGCAGACAGATTATATTGATTTATATTTTCAGCACCGGATTGACCCTGCGGTAGAGCCAGAAACGGTTGCAGAAGTCATGGCAGAGCTGATAAAAGAAGGAAAAATCCTGCACTGGGGCATTTCAGAGGCAAATGAGGGATATCTTCGCCGTGCGCATGCGGTCTGTCCCGTGACTGCTGTAGAAAATCGCTATTCCATGATGGCGCGGCAGTATGAAGCCTTGTTTCCTGTGCTGGAGGAATTGGGTGTTGGTCTGGTCGCTTTTTCACCAATGGCAAACGGCTTTCTGACTGGAAAATATGGAAAGGGCGAGCAGTTTGATTCGAAATATGACTACCGTAGCAGTATGCCGCAATTTACGGATGAAGCCGTGGAAAAAAATCAGGCGCTTCTTACTCTGCTGCATCATATGGCAGAAGACAAGAATGCAACACCCGCTCAGATTTCCATGGCGTGGATGCTTTGCAAAAAGCCATGGATTGTTCCGATTCCCGGCACTCGTAAGCTGGAACGGCTGAAGGAAAATGCAGGAGCAGCGGAAGTGAAGCTCACCGCACAGGAAGTCCAGCGGCTGGATGAGGCGTTGAATCGCATGGAGATGTCTGAGGTGTTTGGCGGCTCAAGGATTGTGAAGAGCAAGAACGCGAAGCAAACACAATAAAATCTAAACAGGAAGATACTCTGAATTGAAGTAGTTGTTTGGAGTTATAATTAGGAAATTGCGAAACTCTGTTTTGAAGCCGCACGTTGTGCAAAATAGACAATTCAGTACAGGACTGTTTTACACAACTATGCTTTCGAAAATAGGGAGTTTCGCAATTTTCTATTTGGGGTTATAATTATAATGAAGCAGATTAAAAAAACAGGATTTGAAGGAGGTAAATATATGGCTATTACAGTAAATATTTATTACAGTGGTGTGAATGGAAAGGCAAAAAAGTTCGCAGAAGAAATGGTTTCAGGAGGAATTGTCAGTGATATTCGTGCAGAAGAAGGAAATCTCAGGTATGAGTACTTTTTTCCAATGGAAGATGAGGAAACAGTGCTTTTAATTGACAGCTGGAAAGACCAGTCCTCAATTGATGCCCACCATGCTTCACCAATGATGGCAAGAATTACGGAGCTGCGAGAAAAATATGATCTGCATATGAGAGTGGAACGGTATGTGTCTGATGAAAGCGGCGTACCTGTGGCGGATACCGCATTTATAAGGGAATAAGCCTATAGCAGCAGATTTTTTGGAGGGGCTGCATAGCTTTTCCTTCTAATTTGATTTTTGAAAAGGTATAATCTGGCAAATATCTTGGGGAGTGACAAATGTCACGCCGGTTTAAATAAAGTGTGACAGATGACACATAGGAAATGTTATCTTCCTTTGCTAAAATAAGAGCATATTCAAAGGGAGGTGCATGATAAATGGATTTTGAAATAGAACAGGAAATGTATATTGACCCGCAAATCGCCGAAATGAAAAGGCGACAGGAGATTAAGCGAAAAAAAGCAGAGGAGGTAAGGCTGTTAAAGGCGGCTGCATGGAAAGAAGCCAGACACAGAGAATGTGTTATTCTTGCGGCATGGATACTGTTATTTGTAACAAGATATCTCAAGATAATGCTTATGGATAGGACCATAGATTTACAGCAATGGTTTGATTATTCAACAGCATATAGAATAGAAAGCATAGTTCACTGGGTGGTGCTGGTATTAAATATAGTGGTGTGTATTACTTGTCTGTATGATTTTGCAAAGCTTATTGATGTGGTAGAGCCGTGGTGGTTGCTGTTTATTGGTGCAAGCTGGTTTTGTCTTCGTTTGGTTTATCTGGTTATACGAGGAATTGCATTACATGACAAAAATGCGATAATACGGGGAGGAATATGGGCATTGTTATATTTACAATTAGTATGTTTTTATGCGGTTTGGTATTTTGAAGTAATAGTAAGAGGGTTTGCAAGCTGTGGTTGATATATATGGAAGAAATGGATGTTTGGATGGGCGGGGATGACTGTTGAGTTTTATGTAGAAGGTATGTTAGACCCGTTGGGTATTGTAGTGCTTTGGGGAATATTTTTGCAGTTCTTGTTGAGTCTGGCACTAGGGGTAGTTATAGCTTGGATTGTGTATGCTGTTATGTGCGTAATGAAAAAGAGACAAAGGGAAGCAGATGATGTCTAGGAGAACTATGGGCAGAATATGCTGGCATAGATTTCTATGTGAGCATATTTGACGCACGAATGATGTACGTTATTGATGCGAAAATAACTGAAATTATGATATACTCAGGAAAATGAACTGCAAGAGTTCGACAAATCGGGAGTTGTGAGGAAAAAGATATGATTAGAATAAGACCATATAAAGCTTCGGATGTAGATACGATATTATCGTGGTGTCAAGATGAAAAAGCATTTTATCAATGGACAGCAGGTATACTTGGTAATTACCCTATAACACAAAATGAATTTTGTTTTGTTGAATCTCTAATGCCGTTTACTGCATTTGATGAGACTGGAATGGTTGGTTTTTTTACACTAAGGAACCCTGATGAATCATTGGATGAATTACGCTTTGGATTTGTTATTGTAAATCCTCACAAGAGAGGAAAAGGCTATGGAAAAGCTATGCTCCAGTTGGGTCTGAAATTTGCATTTGAAATATATGGAGCAAAAAAAGTATCATTGGGTGTTTTTGAGAATAATCTTCCGGCTTATTACTGTTATAAAGCAGTCGGTTTTAGTGATGTAGTTCTTGACACAACAGAAAAATATTGTATTCTGGGTGAGGAATGGAAGTGCAAAGAATTGATTATGGAAAATAGATAGATTCCAAGTTGTTGAGATGGTAAATTTCCATATTATCGATTAATTAGGAGTGAAAAATACAAAATGATTAAATATTATGAGGAATATGCCAGTACGAAAAATTGCAATTGGAAAAAAGAATATAAAATAAGTGAAGTGAAGGTTAGGGGAACAAAAACCATAGAAATGCCTATGTGGCTGATAAATTATTACATAAAATCTACATGTGATAATTATACTAAACTTGTATATATACTAAAAATAATAGATATATTTACGAATGAAGAATCAGATATAGTTGATATTGGCATATCAACTGGATCTGTACCTGTTGGTGAAGATGGAAGGGTTTTTGAAAACAAATTGATTGGTTATGTAGAGGATTCAAAAGTAGGGGAAAATAAAGAAAGATATTGCCTGATGAGTTACATACCTGAAGAAGGAAAAAAAGACTTTTGGCATTACTTTAGCAGTTGTGAGAGACCAATATGTTTTGCAGTAACAAAATCTAATGAGGTTATACTTTTGTACAATCCAAGAGGTGACGAAGGAATAAAGGTATGTGATATTTCTTACCATTCACCAATTGACATAGGATTGGGTGGGATTGGTGAGTGTATAGAGCATTTGGTTAACGCTGGATTTCAAACTAGAAATGATAGAAGACTTCAAGACGAACACGAGGCAAGGATGGTGACACAAGCAATGCAAACTATCGGAGAAGCTATTAGTGTACAAGATAAGTTGCAAAATGCTAATTTGCCTGGAAGTTCTAGGGCGTACCTGCAAAGTATGTATGATGGACTTATGGAAAAACAAGAAAAATTAAATGAAAAATTGGGAATATGTCGCCCTGGAATGGATGAGAGGATATGAGGTGGATAACATTGTTTTAATTAGATAAGATAGCAGATATTTTGATATGCTGCCTACGTATATAAGATTTGTTGATTGTTTTTACATAAAGAAACCGATAACTTCCGGTTTATCGGCAAGATGAGGATAATGACAAAGTTGGAAGTTATCAGGATGGTATATTATCATTTTGCTGTGTATGTATAATAAAAGTAGCATAATCGCAAATAGTGATATATTGGGTTAATGTTAGAATTGATTTATTATGTTTTTGGAGGTGATAGCATTGATTTTTTCAGAAAAACTACAATTGATTCGAAAGAATAAAGGATTAACCCAAGAAGAACTCGCAGAGAAGTTATCTGTGTCAAGACAGGCTGTGGCAAAATGGGAGTCTGGTCAAGTGTATCCTGACATATCTAATTTGATTCAGATTAGTAATATATTTAATGTTACGGTAGACTATTTAGTAAAAGACCAGGAATGTATGGTTAGCTGTGTCAATGAATATAGACAGGATATTGAACAATTGATAGCATTTCGACTTGAAGCCAATGTGAACACGTATGCTGCGTATATGAACGAAACGAAATCAACAAGACTTGATTCACATGATTTTACATATAGTAATGGAGCATATACATATCATGATACATATGTTGGAGGAGAGCAATTTGCGGGAGAAGAAGCAATATGGTATGAAGGGAAATCACAGTATGCGATGAATTATGTTGGTCGTGTCTTAGGACAACTTTTTAGTGGAGATTTCTTGAAAGAAGCACTTAGAAAAGCAGATATGAATATGCCATACAGGGGTCCTGAATATTATCAGTCAGGCGAGTACATATATAAATGTAATGTTGCTGGGGATTTTACATGGTTTCAAGGATATGAAGAAATTTATTGTAATAATGAAAAGGTATATGAATGCTATTTTCATGGAGGTTTGACGAAATAGAAAATGATTGTCCGAACACAAGAACTTGTATGTGAGCAAGCTCCCCTACAAGTTGAATAATATACGTGTACGCCATGCGAACCTCGATTCCGCTTTGCTCCATCTGCGTTGCATACCTTCCTGCTAAATTCGGCTGACGCCTCGTTAAGCATACAGGCATCGGTCGTGGCTACGCTGTATGCTTTTACACTAAGCTCGAAAGAACCTCGCTAAGTGTAAAATGTGTGTCGCCACATAAATTTCTCTCCATATAATTGTGCTTACAAGTAAACTTGACGCACAATATATAGATGGAAATTTGCATGGCTCGTAGATTGCATGGAAAAAAGTACAATTTAATGAAAAAAGGGCTTGCAATCCCTTGAAACATGCGTTATACTAGCACTTGCTGTGACATGATAGCTAGGAAGCGTGAGGTTGCTGCCCATTGTGGCAGGTTTTCCGTGGAGCGAATGTCAAGTTAAGAAACTGACGGCAAGTCACTGTACGAATAACCATCCATAATATGGAGATGACGTGTGAAAGTTATATTGTAAAGTGCTTCAAAATATGACACACACGGGAGAGTGTACAGTCACCGCTTGTCGTACCTATTAAATAAGTGCGAAAAGGAGGCGGCTTTTTTTATGGCAAACCAGGTAATGAGAATTACACTTAAGGCTTATGATCACAAGTTAATTGATCAGGCTGCAGCAAACATTATTGATACTGTTAAAAAGACAGGTGCAAAGGTTTCTGGTCCTGTACCAATGCCTACTAAGATTGAGAGAGTTACAATTCTTAGAGCGGTTCACAAGTACAAAGATTCCAGAGAGCAGTTTGAGCAGAGAACCCATAAGAGATTAATTGACGTGATCGCGCCAACCCAGAAGACAATTGATGCATTACAGAAGTTGGATATGTCTGCTGGTGTTTACATCGATGTAAAGATGAAAACAAAATAATCTGCTTGTGTATAACTTCTATATAATAGGAAGATGCAAAACAAGCGGTTGTGAATTAAAAGTTCACAAAGCAACATTTAATATGTAAGTACAGTAAAACCTAATGGGCGAAAGCCAAATTTAGAATGATTGCCAAGGCAATCCGCTGTAGATTAATTAGGAGGAAATTTTAATGAAGAAAGCAATTTTAGCTACAAAAGTCGGAATGACTCAAATCTTCAATGAAGACGGTGTGTTGACACCTGTAACCGTATTACAGGCAGGACCTTGTGTAGTAACACAGGTTAAGACCATTGACAATGATGGATACGAAGCAATCCAGGTTGGTTATGGCGAGAAGAAAGAAAAGATTACAACAAAGGATGTATCAGGTAAGAAAGTTATCAGAAATCCGCATGGTGCTGGTAAGGCAGAGGTAGGACACTTCAAGAAAGCAAATACCACCCCTAAGAAATTTGTTAGAGAGTTCAGAGTTGACAACGCTTCCGAATACGTTGCTGGAGAGAGTGTTATCAAGGCAGACATCTTCGCAGAAGGCGATAAGATTGATGTAACTGCTAAGTCAAAGGGTAAAGGATTTGCCGGTGGTATCAAGCGTCATGGCTTGCATACAGGTCCTAAGACTCATGGTTCCAAATACCATCGTCATGCAGGTTCTAACGGTTGTGCAACTGACCCGGGTAAGGTTTTCAAGGGTAAGAAAATGGCAGGTCATATGGGAGCTGTAAGAGTTACCGTTCAGAACTTAGAGATTGTTAAGATAGATGCAGAGAATGACGTTATCCTGGTAAAGGGTTCTGTACCGGGACCTAAGAAGTCATTGGTTATGATTAAAGAGACCGTTAAGAGCGGTAAGTAATCTGTAGGAAGGAGGAATTTAGAATGGCACAAGTAGCTGTTTACAACATCGAAGGTAAAGAAGTTGACAAGTTAGAGTTAAATGATGCCGTATTCGGTGTGGAAATAAATGAGCATTTAGTTCACCAGGCAGTTGTAGCGCAGTTAGCAAACAAGCGTCAGGGAACACAGAGCGCCAAGACACGTTCAGAAGTACGTGGAGGCGGAAGAAAACCTTGGAGACAAAAGGGAACTGGTCATGCAAGACAGGGTTCTACAAGATCTCCTCAGTGGACTGGCGGTGGAGTTGTATTCGCACCAAAGCCAAGAGATTACTCTAAGAAGTTGAATAAGAAGGAAGTAGCAGGCGCGCTTAAATCTGTATTAACTTCTAAGGTGAATGAAGAAAAATTCATCGTTTTAGATGAACTCAAATTAGATGAAATTAAGACAAAGAAGTTTGTGGAGGTTCTCAACAATCTTGAGGTAGCAAAGGCATTAGTGGTAACGAAGGATAATGACAAGAATGTGGTCTTATCTGCCAGAAATATTCCTAATGTGAAGACTTCTTTGACAAACACAATCAATGTATATGACATTCTTAAGTATGATACAGTGGTGATTACTAAGGATGCGGTAGCAGCAATCGAGGAGGTGTACGCATAATGGCAGATATCAAATATTATGACGTAATTCAGAAGCCTATCATTACTGAAAAGTCTATGGATGCTATGGCTGATAAGAAATACACATTTCAGGTTCATCCGGAAGCAAATAAGACTATGATTAAGGATGCTGTTGAGAAAATGTTCGAGGGAACCAAGGTTGCCAAGGTAAACACAATGAATCTTGACGGTAAGAAAAAGAGACGTGGAATGGTTTACGGTAGAACTGCTAAGTCTAAGAAGGCAATCGTTCAGCTGACAGAAGACAGCAAAGATATCGAGATTTTCGAAGGACTATAGGCATTGAGCACTTAGCGAAAACAAGCCAAAGGCGCAGTTTGAGGTTAGTGCGAAAGCCCATCCCGATACTTAATGAGAACGAGCACAGCGAAGTTCGAGTTTAGTAGAGTGGATGATTAAATTATACGAAAGTGTAGTGAGTAGCAAAACAAGCCAAAGGCGCAGTTTGAGGTTAGTGCGAAAGCCCATCCCGATACTTAATGAGAACGAGCACAGCGAAGTTCGAGTTTAGTAGAGTGGATGATTAAATTATACGAAAGTGTAGTGAGTAGCAAAACAAGCCAAAGGCGCAGTTTGAGGTTAGTGCGAAAGCCTAATAAATAATTCATACGCAAGCAAGCGTGATAATAAATGCAATTTGAAAGGAGAAAGAAAATGGGAATCAAAACATATAACCCATATACACCTTCCAGAAGAAATATGACTGGTTTGGATTTTGATGTGATTACAAAGACAACACCTGAGAAATCCTTGACCACTTCTTTAAAGAAGAATGCCGGTCGTAATAATCAGGGAAAGATTACAGTAAGACACCATGGTGGTGGTTCCAGAAGAAAATATAGAATTATCGACTTTAAGAGAAGAAAAGACGATATTCCTGCAACTGTTGTTTCAATCGAATATGACCCGAATAGAACCGCAAATATCGCATTAATCAATTATGTTGATGGCGAGAAGGCTTATATTTTAGCTCCTGTAGGGTTAAAGGTTGGAGATAAGGTTATGAACGGTGCCAATGCAGAAATCAAGATTGGTAACTGTCTGCCATTAGAGGCAATTCCGGTTGGTACGGAGGTACACAACATTGAGTTATACCCAGGAAAGGGTGGACAGTTAGTTCGTTCTGCTGGTAACTCTGCACAGCTGATGGCTAAGGAAGGCAAGTATGCAACACTTCGTCTGCCATCGGGCGAGATGAGAATGGTTCCAATTATTGCTCGTGCAACGATTGGTCAGGTTGGAAACATTGAACATGGTCTTGTTAACCTTGGTAAGGCTGGACGTAAGCGTCATATGGGTATCAGACCTACTGTTCGTGGTTCTGTAATGAACCCTAACGACCATCCACACGGTGGTGGTGAAGGTAAGACTAGTATCGGCCGTCCGGGTCCATGTACTCCATGGGGCAAGCCGGCGCTTGGACTTAAGACTCGTAAGAAGAATAAGCAGTCAAATAAGATGATCGTTAGAACCAGAGATGGTAAGAGTATTAAATAATATAAGGAGGTTTGACCTATGGCTCGTTCACTTAAAAAAGGACCATTTGCAGATGAGCATTTGCTTAAAAAAATCGATGCTTTGAATGCTAGTAATGACAAGCAGGTTATCAAGACCTGGTCACGTCGTTCTACTATCTTTCCTAGCTTCGTAGGACATACAATTGCAGTTTATGACGGAAGAAGACATGTGCCTGTATATGTTACAGAAGATATGGTTGGACACAAGCTCGGCGAGTTTGTTGCAACCAGAACCTATAGAGGACATGGTAAGGACGAAAAGAAGTCTAAAGTTAGATAATCAGATTTGAAAGGAGGATTCATCCATGGCAAAAGGACATAGATCCCAGATTAAGAGAGAGAGAAATGCAAATAAAGATACAAGACCATCTGCTAAGATTTCTTATGCCAGAGTCTCTGTAACAAAAGCATGTTTCGTTTTAGATGCCATCAGAGGTAAGGATGTACAGACTGCACTTGCTATCTTAGCTTACAATCCAAGATATGCTTCAAGTGTAATAGAAAAGTTGTTAAAGTCAGCTATTGCAAATGCTGAGAATAACTATCCAGATAAAAATTACAAGGCAGAAAACCTTTATATTGCAGAGTGTTATGCAAATAAGGGACCAACAATGAAGAGAATTCAACCAAGAGCACAGGGTAGAGCTTATAGAATCGAAAAGAGAACAAGCCACATTACAATCGTGCTTGATGAAAGATAAGGAGGCAAATAATGGGACAGAAAGTAAATCCTCATGGTTTGAGAGTCGGTATCATCAAGGATTGGGATTCCAGATGGTATGCTGATACAAAGGATGGCGAATTTGCAAACAACTTAGTAGAAGATAATGAAATTCGTACTTTCCTTAAGAAGAGACTTTACAGTGCTCAGGTTTCAAAAATCGAAATCGAAAGAGCATCTGACAGACTGAAGGTTATCATTTACACAGCAAAGCCTGGTGTTGTAATTGGTAAAGGTGGAGCAGAAATCGAGGCGCTCAAGAAAGAGGTTGCCAAGTTAACAGATAAGAAGTTGATGGTAGACGTTAAAGAAGTTAAGAAACCGGATGCAGATGCTCAGCTGGTTGCTGAGAATATTGCAGCACAGTTGGAAAACCGTATCTCATTCCGCCGTGCAATGAAGTCCTGCATGGGCAGAACAATGAAGACAGGTGCATTAGGAATCAAGACTTCTGTTTCTGGACGTTTGGGTGGCGCGGATATGGCTCGTACAGAGTTCTACAGCGAGGGAACCATTCCTCTTCAGACACTTCGTGCAGATATTGACTATGGTTTTGCTGAGGCTGACACAACCTATGGTAAGGTTGGTGTTAAGACCTGGATTTATCATGGTGAAGTACTTCCAACTAAGAACAACAAGGAAGGGAGCGATAAATAATGTTAATGCCTAAAAGAACAAAACATAGAAAGCAGTTCAGAGGTTCCATGGCTGGTAAGGCTACCAGAGGCAACAAAATTAGCAACGGTGAATATGGTATTGTTGCAATGGAGCCGGCATGGATTAAATCGAACCAGATTGAGGCAGCCCGTGTTGCTATGACTCGTTATGTAAAACGTACCGGTAAAGTCTGGATTAAGATTTTCCCTGATAAGCCTTATACATCTAAGCCTATCGGTGTTCGTATGGGTAAAGGTAAAGGTAATGTGGAGGGCTGGGTAGCAGTAGTGAAGCCTGGACGTGTAATGTTTGAAATTGCAGGTGTACCGGAAGAGACTGCTAAAGAAGCTTTAAGACTTGCAACTCACAAGTTACCTGTTAAGTGTAAAATTGTATCCCGTGAAGATTTAGAAGGAGGTGCAGGCAGTGAAAACTAAGGAATATCGTGAAGAGTTAAGAGCTAAGAATGTTGAAGAGTTAAACGCAGAGTTAGTAGCTGCTAAGAAGGAATTATTCAATTTAAGATTCCAGAATGCAACGAATCAGTTAGAGAATACAAGCAGAATTAAAGAGGTAAGAAGAAATATTGCCAGAATTCAGTCTGTTATGACAGAAAAGGCTAATGCTTAATTATCTTGGAAGGAGGCAAAGACAATGGAAAGAAATCTAAGAAAAACACGTGTAGGATTAGTAACAAGTGATAAGATGGATAAGACAATTGTTGTTTCAATCGTAGATAATGTTAAGCATCCTCTTTATGGTAAGATTGTAAAGAGAACTTATAAATTAAAGGCTCATGATGAGAACAATGAATGTCGTATCGGCGATAGAGTAAGAGTTATGGAGACAAGACCTTTATCTAAGGACAAAAGATGGAGACTTGTAGAAATCATAGAGAAAGCGAAATAATCAAGGAGGCAAAGACAATGGTTCAACAGGAAACAAGACTTAAAGTTGCTGACAATACCGGGGCAAAAGAGTTACTTTGCATCAGAGTATTAGGCGGTTCAACTAGAAGATATGCGAACATCGGTGATATCATCGTTGCCTCTGTTAAAGATGCAACACCAGGTGGCGTTGTAAAGAAGGGTGACGTTGTAAAGGCTGTGGTTGTTCGTACAAAGAAGGGCGCACGCCGTAAAGACGGTTCTTACATCAAGTTTGATGAGAATGCTGCTGTTATCATCAAGGATGATATGAATCCGAGAGGAACCCGTATTTTCGGACCTGTAGCAAGAGAGCTTAGAGATAAGAAATTCATGAAGATCGTTTCATTAGCACCAGAAGTTTTATAGGGAGGTGTCAGGATGGCAACTAGTAAGATTAAAAAAGATGACTTAGTTCAGGTTATCACTGGTAAAGACAAGGGTAAATCCGGCAAGGTTTTATCAGTGGATACCAAAAACCATAAAGTATTAGTTGAGGGAGTCAACATGGTTTCTAAACACTCTAAACCAAGTATGACAAACCAGCAGGGTGGTATCATTGAAAAGGAAGCACCTATTGATATATCTAACGTTATGTATGTTCACAAAGGAAAGCCAGTAAGAATTGGCTTCCAGGGCGAGAAGAAGGATAAAGTTCGTGTGGCTAAAGTGAACGGTAAGTTAGAGAAAATTGACTAATTTAAGAGAGGAGGCCACAAGAAGTTGAGTAGATTAAAAGAACAGTACAATAGCGAAATCAAAGACGCTATGACTAAGAAATTTGGTTATAAAAACGTTATGGAAGTTCCTAAGCTTGAGAAGATTGTTATCAACATGGGTGTTGGTGAGGCTAAGGAAAACCATAAGCTTTTAGATTCAGCAGTTCAGGATTTGGAGATTATTACTGGTCAGAAGGCAGTTGTTACCCGTGCTAGAAAGTCAATTGCGAACTTCAAGTTAAGAGAAGGAATGCCGATTGGTTGTAAGGTAACCTTAAGAGGTGAGAGAATGTACGAGTTTGCAGACCGTTTAATTAATCTTGCATTACCACGAGTTCGTGACTTTAGAGGTATCAACCCGAACGCATTTGATGGCAGAGGTAACTATGCCTTAGGTATCAAAGAGCAGTTGATTTTCCCTGAAATCGAGTATGATAAGGTAGATAAGGTTAGAGGTATGGATGTTATTTTTGTTACTACCGCTAAGACTGACGAGGAAGCTCGTGAGTTGTTAACCTTATTCGGCATGCCATTTAAGAAATAATAGGAGGAAGATTCATGGCTAAGAAAGCAATGGTTGTAAAACAGCAACGTAAACAGAAATTCTCTACAAGAGAATATACTCGTTGTAAAGTTTGTGGACGTCCACATTCAGTGTTAAAGAAATACGGAATCTGCAGAATCTGCTTCCGTGAGTTAGCATACAAGGGTGAAATCCCAGGCGTTAAGAAAGCAAGCTGGTAAAATTTTTGAAGGAGGTAAATGACAATGACAGATCCAATCGCAGATATGCTTACTAGAATTCGCAATGCGAATACTGCTAAACATGATACAGTTGATGTTCCTGCTTCAAAGATGAAGGAAGCAATTGCTAACATTCTTTTAGAAGAGGGTTATGTCAAGGCTGTTGAAATAATTGAAGAAGGTAAATTTAAGACAATCCGTATTACCTTAAAGTACGGTAAGGATAAGAACGAGAAGATTATTACTGGTATTAAGAGAATTTCTAAGCCGGGTCTTCGCGTATATGCTGGCAAGGATGAACTTCCTAAGGTATTAGGCGGTTTAGGTATTGCTATCATTTCTACAAACAAGGGTGTATTAACTGACAAGCAGGCCCGTGCTGCGCAGGTTGGCGGCGAAGTTCTGGCTTTCGTATGGTGACATTGAGCATTTGGTGAAAACGAGCGATGGCGAAGTTTGAACCTAGTGCGAAAGTCCATCCCGATACTTAATGATGCCTAGATACTTAGCGAATCAGAGGTGAGCTTAGTAGAAAGGTATACAGAGTAGAACGAGTAAAGCGAAATTCGGTTTAGTAGAGTAGATGTTGTAAATTATGTAAAAGTGTAGTGATAAACATTTACCACAAAAAATGTTATAAATCACGCGAAACATAGTAAAAAAACAATTAAGTAAGTTTGATAAATAAATAATTGAACCGTTTAACCGGTTTTAGTGAATTAAGGAGGTAACGGCATGTCACGTATCGGAAGAATGCCTATCGCTGTACCAGCAGGCGTAACTGTTGATATTGCAGAAAATAATCAAGTGACTGTAAAAGGACCAAAGGGTACACTTACCAGAGTATTACCTGCGGAAATGGACATTAAGCTTGAAGGTGAACAGGTTATTGTAACAAGACCTAACGATTTGAAGAAGATGAAATCCTTACATGGTCTTACAAGAACCTTGATTAACAACATGGTAATCGGTGTAACCGAAGGTTATACAAAAGTGTTAGAGGTAAATGGTGTTGGTTACAGAGCTGCTAAGCAGGGAAAGAAATTAGTTCTTAACTTAGGTTATTCTCATCCAGTAGAGATGGAGGATCCGGAAGGATTAGAGTCTAAGGTAGAAGGTAACACAATCACCGTTTCAGGTATTGATAAAGAAAAGGTTGGCCAATATGCTGCTGAAATCAGAGAGAAGAGAAAACCAGAGCCTTATAAGGGTAAAGGTATTAAGTATGCTGATGAAGTGATTCGACGCAAAGTTGGTAAGACTGGTAAGAAATAATTAAAGGAGTGAGATAGATGATTAATAAAGAGTCAAGAAGTAAGGTTCGCGCAAAAAAGCATTTAAGAATCCGTAACCGCTTTAGTGGCACTGCTGAGAGACCACGTTTAGCTGTATTCAGAAGTAATAATCATATGTACGCTCAAATTATTGATGATACAGTTGGCAATACTTTAGTGTCTGCTTCAACAGTTCAGAAGGAAGTTAAGGCAGAATTAGAGAAGACAAATAATGTAGATGCAGCTGCTTACTTAGGTACAGTAATTGCAAAGAGAGCATTGGACAAAGGTATTACTACTGTTGTCTTTGATAGAGGCGGATTTATATATCAGGGTAAGATTAAAGCATTAGCAGATGCAGCAAGAGAAGCTGGTCTCGAATTCTAATAAGGAGGAAAACAATTTATGAAGCATACAATTATTGATGCTAGTCAGTTAGAATTAGAAGAAAAAGTTGTTAACATCAAGCGTGTAACCAAGGTTGTTAAAGGTGGACGTAACATGAGATTTGCTGCTCTTGTAGTTGTAGGTGACAAAAACGGTCATGTAGGCGCAGGTATCGGTAAAGCAGCCGAGATTCCAGAGGCAATTCGTAAGGGCAAGGAAGATGCAATTAAGAGCTTGGTAGAAGTTCCAATTAATGATAGTGGAAGTATTCCTCATGACTGGACAGGTAAGTTCGGAAGTGCATCCGTTCTTTTAAAAGCGTCTCCAGAAGGTACCGGTATCATCGCAGGTGGTCCGGCACGTTCCGTACTTGAGTTAGCAGGATACAAGAATATCCGTACTAAGTCTTTAGGTTCAAACAACAAGCAGAACGTAGTATTAGCTACAATCAATGGACTTTCAAACTTAAAGACTCCTGAAGAAGTTGCAAGACTTCGCGGAAAATCTGTTGAAGAGATTCTAGGTTAAGGAGGATTTAAAAAATGGCAGATAAAGTAAAGGTTACTTTAGTAAAGTCTCCTATTGGAGCAGTTCCAAAGCATAAAAAGACATTAGAGGCATTGGGCCTTAGAAAGCTGAATAAGACGGTTGAGCTTCCTAATAATGCGGCTACAAAGGGAATGGTTCAGCAGGTTAGACATTTAGTGAAGGTAGAAGAGATTTAATAAAATTGAGATAAGGAGGTGCGCATAAATGAATTTATCTACATTAAAGCCAGCAGATGGTTCTAAGCACAGCGATAATTTCAGAAAAGGTCGTGGCCATGGTTCAGGAAATGGTAAGACTGCAGGTAAAGGTCATAAGGGACAGAAGGCTCGTTCAGGGGCAACAAGACCTGGCTTTGAGGGTGGTCAGATGCCATTATATAGAAGACTTCCAAAGAGAGGATTTACATGTCCAAGCTCAAAGGAAATTATTGCGATTAACGTATCCGCTCTTAATGCATTTGAAGAGGGTTCAGAGGTATCTGTTGAATCATTAATCGGTGCCGGAATCGTCAGCAATCCGAAGGATGGCGTAAAGATTTTAGGAAATGGTGAATTAACAAAGAAGCTTACTGTTAAGGCAAATGCTTTTAGTGCTTCTGCGGTAGAAAAAATCGAGGCTCTTGGTGGAAAAGCAGAGGTGATGTAATATGTTCAAAACCTTAGTTAATGCGTTCAAAATTGAACAGTTAAGGAAGAGAATCATATATACATTCTGGATTTTAGTAGTTGTTCGTCTGGGAAGTCAGTTGCCAATCCCTGGCATTGACGTTTCCCAGGTGAAGGAATTCCTGGAGAGTGTAGTGGGAGCTTCCTATAGCTTTATTGATTCATTCACGGGTGGGTCATTTTTATCCATGTCAGTATTTGCGCTGGGTGTAACGCCATATATTACAGCATCGATTATTATGCAGCTTTTAACCATTGCAATTCCTGCTTTGGAGGAAATGCACCGCGATGGTGAAGATGGCAAGAAGAAAATGAACCAGATTACGAGATATGTGTCAGTTGGTCTGGCTATTATCGAAAGTGCAGGTCTGGCTATTGGATTTTCCAGACAGGGAGCATTGGGTGATGCAGGAATCGTTGCGATTCTCACAATTATTGTGACATTAACAGCAGGAAGCTGTATTGTTATGTGGTTAGGTGAGCGAATTTCGGATAAGGGTATTGGAAATGGTATTTCAATTATTTTGTTGATTAATATCGTATCCCGTATGCCGTCTGATTTTGCAAATCTGTATGAAATGTTTGTAAAAAACAAGGATATTGTTCAGGCAATCATTGCAATTTGTGTGATTTTGGCGGTTATTATCGGAACGACTATTTTTGTAATCATATTACAGGATGCAGAGAGAAGAATTCCTGTTCAGTATTCTAAAAAGGTTCAGGGAAGAAGAATGACTGGCGGACAGTCAAGTTATATTCCCCTTAAAGTGAATACTGCCGGAGTTATTCCGATTATTTTTGCATCGTCATTGCTGTCTGTTCCGTCTATTGTTATTAATTTATTTAATATAACACCGGGAACAACCTGGCAGAAGATTTTGCAGGGGTTAAATCAGAATTACTGGTTTAATCCGGAATATCCTTGGGCATCCGTTGGACTTATTATATATATTCTTTTAAATATCATTTTTGCATATTTTTATACTTCTATTACCTTTAACCCAATGGAAGTTGCGAATAATATGAAGAAGAGCGGCGGTTTTATTCCGGGTATCCGACCTGGAAAACCAACTCAGGATTACTTGAATAAAATTTTGAATTATATTGTGTTAATTGGTGTGGCAGGACTATTAATTGTAGCTTTGATTCCAATTTTCTTTAATGGAATGTTTAAAGCAGATGTATCCTTTGGTGGAACATCTTTAATCATCATTGTAGGTGTTATTCTTGAAACAATGAAGCAGTTAGAGTCCCAGATGCTGGTTCGTAATTATTCAGGATTCTTAAACGACTAATATTTTTACTATTGTGAACTTATAAAACCGTAGGAAAACAGTACGCTGTATCCCTGCGGTTTGTCGCATTGAATGAACGCAGCTTTCGAAGGAATGCTGTAACTGCTTGCAGTTACAAGCATTCTAAGAAAGCTATGTGAGT
>ULOF01007776.1_pt1 | contig 32509 bp, 30 predicted proteins | sample 1952371 | NCBI WGS metagenome assembly ULOF01 (sample SAMEA4835597, study PRJEB28245) | human gut metagenome | biome: gut microbiome; material: fecal sample | place: Denmark | collected 2008 | reverse complement strand
ACAGAAACCGTATGGCTCATCGGCTCTACCCCCTCCGTATCCAGCTCATTCAGCTTTCCTACATACTCTAACATATTGGACATATCCTTTTTCGCCTGCTCCTTCTCTTCCTCGGAAAGCTCCAGCTTTGCAAGAATCCCAACGTAATCAATGGTCTCATCTGTAATCTGCATTTTTCTACCTCCTTAATCAGCCAGTCCAAACTGAGCAAAATAATCCACTTCACAGTCATATATCCTATCCAGTGTTTCTATATCAATTCCGGTCTGCTCACTGACATAAGCCATCAGCTTGTCACCAGATACCGCCTTTACCGGAAGTCCGTCCTCGTCAATTTCCTCTACGATATATTCTTCCTTGCCTTCTGCAAATTCCATAAATGCATCCGCACCGTCTAATGCTTTCTGCACCAGTTCCGGAGATATCTCCAATTTTTCTCCGATGAAATCTGCCTCCTTTTGAAAATCCTCTCCAAAAAATTCCTCTAAGGATAGAATTTCCGGATTTTTCTCTTTTAAAGTCTCCTTGATATCATTTTTTTTATCCATTCTGCTTCCTAATCTCCCAATATCTGTTTTTTCCTTTAACAGCCTGCACCACCAAGATACTAGATTAATCCATAATGCAGAAATGCATTTTTGATTCCATCCTCATCCACATCCGTTGTCACAAAATCTGCGATATCCTTAAGTATGGGATTTGCATTTCCCATAGCAATGGCAACTCCGGCAGAACGCAGCATTTCCATGTCATTCTCCCCATCTCCAATTCCTATAGTATCCTTCAAATCGGCTCCAAAATATTTTGCGACAATATTGATTCCATTTCCCTTATGCATTCCAAGCTCTGACAGCTCCCCACTGTTTCCCGGCAACGCAATGGCGCTGTCCACAACGGTAAATTCATCTTGTAAATCCCTGCGGATATCCTCCGGGTCATACTCCATAGTCACATAAAGCATCTTGTTAACCGGAAGCTTTGCCGGCTCTGAAATTTCAGAGAGGCGCTTTGCCATGTCAAACAGCGCCTTATCATAAGGCTCATTGCGGGATTTGCAATACGCTATATACTGGTTGATATAAGTAAAACCGATATCATTTACCAGTAAATCCTCATTGGTTTCCAGAAAAACTGCCATTTTCTTCGACTCAAAATAGTCTAACAGCCTTGCATTCATCTTCTCCGTCATAGGACGGTGATAAATCATCCTTCCCTCCAGCTCCACATAAGCGCCTGCGGAACCGACAATTCCATCCAACGGTACACTCAAAATGTCCTCATGCATCTCGCATCTTGAACGCCCGGAGCAAATAAACACCTTATGCCCGTTTGCTCTTGCCTGATTGATTGCCTCCTTTGCACTGTTCGGAATAACCGCATCCCGTCCCACCAGCGTTCCATCTATATCCAAAAAAATATATTTCGTATCCATACAATCAGTTCCTCCTGCTATCTCCTTCTAATCCCTGTTATCTATCAAAAACGGTCAAAAAAGTCCGCCACCTTTCCCTTACTATCTCCGTTTCTATCCACCCATATCCATTTCTTATGTAAAAATGGCTGTAAATTCGATTTCCATACTTCCTGATTGTGCACCTGCCACTGCCCGTCAGAAACCAGAATCACCAGCCTGCTTCTGGCATGAAATAATTTTAACTGCCCTGCCAGTACCTCTATCGCTTTATCTGCCGTATGGGGCATTTTTCCATAATCCCCGAAGCCCCTGCCAATTCCCAGCATGGAAAGCGGAAGCGTTTCCGTCACAATCCGTTCATTGGAAATCCATTTCACCATATTTAACCGGACATTCCGGAACAAAGCATCCTTCTTTTTCAATGCAGAAACTATATCTGCACTAATGCTTACAAGCTGCTCTAAAGGCAGCTTATAATCCAGCACAACCGCCATTTCTGTTAGTTTTCCACCCGGCAGATTGCCAGGTGCATGCAATACACGTTCCACATCATTCATAAACAATTTCATCTGTACCGGCGTCATTTATTCATCTCTTCCCTTGTACTACTATATGGAAAAATATAAAAGTTCTTAAACTATAAATAGCTTTCTTTCATATGTCTGTCCCTAACAAACAGCCCAAATATCCAATGATTAGTTTAATAGATATTGCCTGCTCTGTCAACTTATACAATTAAGATATTTCTTAGATAAAAGATGCAAAAACCGATGCTCCCACCACTGTCAACAAACCTGCTACTGCAATAGACAAGCTGCTCATTGCGCCTTCTAACTCTCCCATTTCCATTGCCTTCACAGTTCCAATGGCATGGGCTGAGCTTCCGATGGCAATTCCTCTCGCCACCGGCTCCTCAATCCGGAAGACCCTGCATATTGTTTCCGCAATCATATTTCCGAACACCCCGGTAATAATAATAACCGCCACAGTAATTGTCACATAGCCATCCAACTCCTCTGACACTCCCATTCCAATGGCTGTTGTAATAGATTTCGGCAGCAGGGTGACATACTCCTTATGGCTGAGACCGGAAATCAGCGAGAATACCAGTACACTAACCAGACTGGTAAGCACACCGGAGCAGATTCCCAGTAGAATGGCTTTCCAGTTACCCTTTAACATTTCCACCTGTTCATACAGCGGAATTGCAAGACAGACTGTCGCCGGAGTCAACAGATAGCTTAAATATTTTGCCCCCTCATAATAAACATCATAATCAATGTGGCACACTGACAGCAGTATCATGATGATGGCAACTGCCACCAGCAGCGGATTAAAAACCGCAAGACCAAATTTCTTTTTCAGCTGCACTCCGGCTCCATAGGCAATCAGGCTTAACATGACTCCAAAAAATACAGATTCCACTAATATATTATTCATCTGCCTTCACCTCAGCTTCCGTTTTTCCTTTCCCCCTCCTTATGACAAACTGGGTTGCCCTTCCCGTTACCGCCATCACAATTATGGTGGTAACCAGAGTAATTCCAATTACCGGAATACAGATTGGCTTAAGCACTCCCCAACTTTCCAGCAGTCCCACCGCAGCAGGAATAAACATGAGCGGCATGATTTCAATTAAAAATTTCCCCGTTTCCTTTACATCCTCCAGCTTAATCCATCCGAAAAATAATCCCCCAAACAAAATAACCAAACCATAAATACTCGCCGGTACCGGAACCGGCAGCAGATGATTGCAAACCTCTCCAATAAAAGAAATTGTTAAAATAATGCCAAACTGTTTTATGTATTTCACCCAAAACGCCTCTTTTCTTAAATACCTCTGTTTTTAACCTGTATTAGTGTACTACGAATCCCTGCTCTTGTCATGTATTTTCTAAAAAACAGGTTTACAAATAGAAGGTTGTGATATATAATGAGTTCCGGGAATGAAGTTCTCCCATGGGATACCTAAACCGCTTATTAAGCTGATGACTTCTGTGATTTTATTTTCGCAGAAAGCATCAGCTTTTTTGCGTCTGAAAGGAGAAATATTTATGTTAACGTCACTTGCACTCATTTTTCTTGCAGGATTGTCTATGGCTGCCATCTGCCAGCGGCTAAAGCTGCCGCGCATAATTGGCATGCTGGTAATCGGTATTGTATTGGGACCGTATGTCCTTAATTTACTTGACCCATCCATTTTATCCATTTCCGCAGATTTGCGTCAGATGGCTTTGATTATTATTCTACTGAAAGCTGGTTTATCTCTTAATCTGGCTGATTTAAAAAAAGTAGGGCGCCCTGCCATTATGATGGCATTCATACCGGCAAGCTTTGAAATACTGGCATTTTTCCTGTTTGCACCATACATTCTCGGTATCACAAGAATGGAAGCCGCTCTCATGGGAACTGTACTTGGAGCGGTATCCCCGGCTGTGGTTATCCCACGAATGGTTCATCTGATGGAAACAAAATACGGTACAGAAAAAAGTATTCCGCAGCTGATTGTGGCAGGAGCCTCCTGCGATGATATTTATGTAATTGTGCTGTTCTCCACCTTTTCCAGCATGGCGCAGGGCGGCAGCGCACATCTTATGGATTTTATAAATATCCCCATTTCCATTATATTGGGAATTATACTTGGAGCAATTACAGGATATATTCTCAGTCTGTTTTTTGAAACTGCATACACACATAAGCACTGTGTCCGAAACAGCATGAAGGTCATTATTGTTCTCGGAGTATCCTTCCTGCTCATGGCAATCGAGACATGGCTGAAGGAAATTGTCTCTCTATCCGGACTGCTTGCTGTTGTCAGCATGGCGTGCGTTATCAAAATCAAAAGTACCGATTTTGTATCCAGGCGCCTTTCCGAAAAGTTTGGCAAGCTCTGGCTTGCTGCAGAGATAATCCTATTTGTATTGGTAGGAGCGGCAGTTGATATCCGTTATACCTTTGAGGCAGGAGCCGCCGCTATAATGATGATATTGCTTGCCCTCCTCTTCCGGGCAGCCGGTGTGGCAATCTGCCTTATCGGCACACCCTTGAGCCTGAAAGAGCGCCTCTTCTGTATGATTGCGTACCTTCCAAAGGCGACAGTACAGGCGGCGATTGGCTCCGTACCACTGGCAATGGGACTGCCCTGCGGACAGCTTGTCCTCTCTGTAGCAGTCCTGGCAATCCTCATTACCGCGCCAGTGGGTGCACTGGGCATAGATTTAACCTATAAAAGATTTCTTTGCAAAAATTAGAAAACAGACAGTTAAATTGGAATTTCCCGGGAACCTACACCTGTGTAAAATAAAGTTCCACCGGAACATAATCTCCCCATGCCTTTGGAAGAAGAATTCCAGCCTCCATCAGAGCCTTACCGGTATAAATTTGTCCGGTCTCATTTAACCGGTACTTTTTTGCAGCATCCAGGCCCCGCAAGCGGACCGGATACCGGAGCATGTTTGCCTCTGTACGGAATATCATTCCATGCACCAAAACCTGTTTTTTATCCTCCGATACAAAGGACCAGATTGCAAACTTATCCTCCATCGGATTACTTAACCGGTGGTAACTGCCATTATGGATTAGTAATCCATACTTCTTAAAACGTACAATCTGCTCTGCCACCTCAGCCTTTTCTTCCTCTGAAAGAGTATTTAAATCCAGCTCATAGCCAAAGCTGCCTGCCATCGCTGTCACTGCCCTGGTCTCCAATGGTGTAAGTCTTCCAGTCTGATGATTCGGTACAGCAGACACATGGGAACCCACTGTAGAAATTGGATAGAAAAAGCTGGTTCCATACTGTATCTTTGTCCTTTCATAAGCATCTGTGTCATCACTGCACCAGATTTGTGGACAGTAATATAACATCCCTGCATCAAATCTTCCACCGCCTCCGCTGCAGCCCTCAAATAACACATCCGGATAGTCTGTGGTCAAACGCTCCAACAATTCATAAAGTCCTAAGACATACCGGTGCGGCATCTCACTCTGCCTGCCGGATGAAAGCCCAGGAGAATACCAGTCACTAATGCTTCTGTTCATATCCCATTTGATATACTCCACATTTGCACAATCCAGCACATTGCTGATTTGCCGGTACAGATAATCCCTTACATCCTGCCTGGTCATATCAAGCACAAGCTGATAACGTCCCCGCATTGGCTTCCTCCCCGGAATCTGAATTGCCCAGTCCGGATGTTCCTTATAAAGATTACTCTCTTCTGATATCATTTCCGGTTCAAACCAGATACCGAATTTCATACCCAGACCATTTATCCGTTTCACCAGTTTTTCCAGTCCGCCCTTTATTTTATCCTCATTTACAAACCAGTCACCCAGTCCGGTGGAATCACTGTCTCTCTTTCCAAACCAGCCGTCATCCAATACCATCATATCAACCCCCAGTTCGGATGCCTGCTTTGCGATATTAAATATTTTTTCCTCATCAAAGTCAAAATAGGTGGCTTCCCAATTATTGATTAATACCGGCCGCTCTGTCATTTTATATTTGCCACGGCAGACATGCTCTCTTATCACCCTGTGAAACCGTCCGGAAAGCTTGTCCATGCCCTCATCTGAACAGGATAAAATAACCTCCGGCGTATAGAAGCTCTCGCCACCATTTAATGTCCAGCAAAAGGTATCCGGATGAATCCCCATCACAATACGGGTCTGGTTCAACTGGTCAAGCTCTACCTGCGTCTGAAAGCCGCCACTGTACATCAGAACCGCTCCCATACAATACCCACTGGTTTCTGTGCAGTTTTTCTCGCACAGTAAAACAGACGGATTCTGCTGATGGCTGGAGGTTCCCCTTGTACTTCCGCTTTCCTGCACACCATGCAGCAGCGGTACTCTTTCTCCCTGCCGTTCCATGGCATGCCTTCCGTGAAAATGCATCCATTCCCAGTCACCATATGGCATATCCATGGAAAAGCTGTGTGCCCGGTTAATTTTAACAGGCATTTCACCATCATTTATAATGACAACACTTCTGGTAATCACATCCTGATTTTCCAATATTCCATATTTTAATATGACACGGATATCCGTTGCAGTATCCTTTAAGATAATTTCCAGGGTTTCTGCCTCTTCCTCTCCGGCATAAACAGCCGGAAGACCCGGTATAGAATATTTTCCCTTTAAAATCTTATGCTCCTGATATCTTAAGTCCAGTGCAGTACTTCCGTCCCCATGGGTTACGGAAATGGCAGGAACACGGTAATCTCCTGTCCCTGCTGTTCCGTATTCCAAGGGCAGGGTATTCAGGGAATAGGTTCTGCAATTATCCACATCATAAACATTGCCGGCAAAGCCAACATCCGGATAATCCAGTAAATAATCCATATTACAATCCGTCTTCTTCCCATACCAGAGGTGAAGCAATACTCCATATTCATCTGCCTTCATCTGATATAATGTATTTTCTGTCTCCAAATAGAAAATCCCGTCTTTTACTCTTACTGCCATATCCAGACTCCTCTCAAAAAATTATTTTTTATTAACAAATTGTATATTCACAGGTGGTAAGATTTGCATCCAATACAATCTTATCCTCTTTATAGCTTCTCGTAATTTTTAAGTGGTCGCCTTCTGTCTCCACCAAAATATCTCCGTCAATATGGAAAGCCGGATGAGAATTACGCAGCTCCATTAACTTCTTTAACTCCTGTACAACCGGACGCTCCTGCTCCTTAGCAACCTCTTCCTTTGTGTAATAATGGCGGTTAATATCCCTTCCGTTTTTTGTCCGTTCCATCAATTCCACATCATTTTCACCTGCTAACATTCCCACATAATATACCTGTGGTATTCCCGGAGCAAAAAACTGAATCGCACGGGCAAGCAAATAGGCGGCATCATTGTTCCCTAATGCAGAATAATATGTGGTATTTACCTGGTAAATATCCAGATTATTATAGGCTTCTGAGCTGTAAATCTTCTTGACGTTGGCTCCCTGCTTATACATCTGTTCTTTTACTTTATCAATTTCTTCATCCGGAAGCAAATCCTTTACATCTACAATGCCGATTCCGTCATGGGTATCCAAGGTTGTAAACTGCTTTTTCGGGCACATATCAAGCCAGTTTTTCAGATATTCCCCCGTATGGTTATACAATGCATGAAGCGTAATAACCGGCAGGGCAAAATCATAAACCCAGAAGCCCTTGTCCGCAAGCTTCATGGGAATTGTATAATGCTCGTGAATCTCCGGCAGAATCTCTGCATGTTCTTCCTTTACAATATCCTCAATCTCATAAAGCAGCTCCCAGATATCCGGCTCTATGAAAAAACAGCTGGTATCCTGCTTCTTAACCGCATAAGCAAAGGCATCGAGGCGAATAACAGAGGCTCCCTTTTTACACATATTCCTGAGGGTGTCCCGGATAAACTTCTTTGTAGCCTCTTTCGTTACGTCTAAATCAATCTGTTCCTCACAGAAGGTACACCATATCTTTTCTTTGGTCCCATCCTTAAATTCCACTTCAATATATGGCGCCCGTGGTTTTCTCTTATAAATCTTATCCACCTGTTCTTCTGTCGGCTCGCCATTTTCCCAGAATTCCTTGTAACGGATAAAGAAATCCTTATAAGGAGAGGCCTCCTTCTTCTGCAAAAAATCCTGAAAATATTCTGAGCTTGCAGAGATATGGTTTACCATAAAATCAAACATCAGGTAATATTCTTTTCCCAGATTTTCTACATCTTCAAAGCTGCCAAATTCCTTATCAACTCTGTCATAACACATCGGCGCAAATCCCCGGTCTGCAGAGGATGGGAAAAAGGGCAGGATATGTACCCCGCCCACAGCAGCCTTATAATGAGTATCTAAGATTTCATGCAGCTCTTTTAAGTTCTTCCCTAAGCTGTCCGCATAGGTAATCAGCATAATCTCATTCTTTAACTCCATATAAGTCTCCTTTCTATCATCCCTTGACAGCTCCGTTTGCCACACCATTCAGAATCTGTTTCTGACAGATAATATAGAAAATCAGAATCGGAATCAGGGCAAGCAAGTACGATGCAAATGCCAGATTATAATTTGTTCCAAACTGTGTCTGGAAATTTAACTGTGCTAACGGTAATGTATTCTCTCCCGTTCCGGACATGATAACAAGTGGTGTCATAACATCATTCCATGTTCCCAGTGCCGTTAAAACAGCTACCGTTGCATGCATCGGCTTCATCATCGGGAAGATAACTCTCCAATATGTAGTCCATGCATTGGCACCATCAATCTCTGCTGCCTCCTCCATTGCAAGGGGAATATTTTTTAAATATCCGGTATAGAGCAAAACATTGATTGGCATATAAAATACCAGATACAGCAGCACAACACCAAAGCGGTTTGCAATTCCCATCTGCGCAGTCTGCTTTACCACCGGCATCATCAGAATTGCAAACGGTACAAACATACCGCTTACGATATAAAGATAAATGAACTTGTAAGCTTTTTTATGTGCCATACTTCGTCCGATTACATAGCCTGCAACCGAATGGATTAAAATAGCCAGTACAATGGTTGCCACGGTAATTAATAAGCTGTTTCCTAAAGAATGCCAGAAATCTGTTACCTCCATTGCCTCCCTGAAATTGTCAAGGCTCCAGGTTGCCGGAAAAGCAAGAGCTCCCGCCACATCATTGGTCATTTCTGACGGCTGCTTAAACGCAATAATAATTGCCATGTATAATGGAAAAAACACGGTCACACAGCCCAGAATCAGGACCAGCGTCAATACCCAGTTTGTCTTACCTACACGATTTTTCTTTTTCATCATAGCTGCTCCTCCTTCTTATTTAATACAGTCATCTGGAATACAGAAAATGCAACGATTACGATAAAAAATACCACTGCATTGGCACTCTGGAATCCAAACTGTCCACCGTCCATACCATTTTTATATATCAGATAAGAAATAGACTCTGTACTCTGTGCAGGACCACCCTTTGTCAAAGAAACAATCTGGTCAAATACCATTAAGAAGTTTTTTGTACTCAATACAAGGTTAATGGTTACAAAAGGCATAACCAGAGGAAATGTCAGCTTCCAGAACTTTTTCCAGCCACAGGCACCATCAATCATGCCCGCTTCATAAACATCCTCCGGCACGGTCTGCAGCCCGGATATATAAATAATAGTATTCATTGCAACTGCCTGCCATACTCCCACAACCAGAACGCCAACCCATGCATATTTCTCACTTGCTAAAATGCTGTTTTGAAGCCAGCTGATGTTAAAAACCGAACCCACAGCAGGTAAAATGTAGGTGAAGATAAAGCTGAAAATATAACCGATAACCAGTCCGCCCAGAATATTTGGTACAAAATATATTCCCCGCAATGCACTCTTAAACTTAATTCTGCTGTTTAATCCCAGCGCCAGTACAAGGCTCAGTACATTTACCAGAATTGTACCTGCAATTGCATATTTAAAAGTGAACAAGTAACTTTTTCCGACTCTGGAATCCGTAAACAAATCTGCATAATTACGTAATCCCACAAAATCATAGCTGCCGTAACCCCTATAATTGGTAAAGCTGTAAATCATACCTTTAATCATAGGAAGTGTGTTAAAGGTAAAAAACAGAATAATGACAGGAATGATAATTGCTAAATAGGTTTTATCTCTGTTTGTCATTGTTTTTAACTTCTTCATTCTGCGCCCTCCATTTCCTCTTTATAATCCTGAACCTTACGAATCAAATCCCGGTTGTAACGTTCCCATTCCGTATCAAACCGTTTCAGGAAGGTATCTATAGCATTTTCATCCTCATCTAAAAGGAAGGTCTGAATCATGGCATCCACACTCATCTCACTTGGATAATGATGGTCCTGGTAATCTGCCATCCTTCCCTCTTCAATATAGGACTTCATTCCATCTAACATTGACGGAAGCGTAAACTCACTATCCTTACATGCAATACCATTCTGATTATTTAAGTAAATCTGAATCGTCTCATCCTCATAGAGATAACGGAGCACCTCGTAGGCTGCCTCCTTATTTTCACAATTCTTCATAACGCTAAACTGTAAATCGATACCGGAATTCAACACATTATCTGCCTCATCTTCATTTGCCGGGAATACAAATGAATCAATATTCATATCTGGATTAACTGATTTAATCTGCGGCACAGCATAGCTTCCGATTACATACATGGCAGATTCTCCTCTTGCAAATGCGGTACAGGCGTCATTGTATCCATATGCATACGGATTGGGCTGGGAGTAATTTAACAGCTCCTTCATCTTTACTGCCACCTCTTTATAGGCCTCCGTAAAGGTTGCATTTCCTAAGTTCACCTGATTACAGGTATCGGAATCTGCAAGCCCTACTGCCAGAGCATTCCATGGTGCCAGACAGGTCCAGGTATCCTTAAAGCCAAAGTAAAGCGGCTGGATTCCCGCTGCTTCAATCTCATCACACAATGCCGTAAACTCACTCCATGTCTCCGGAATCTTCCATCCATGCTCCTCAAACATGTCCTTGTTATACAGAACACCTGCTGCGTTACCTGCAAACGGAAGTGCATATATCCCCTCCTTCGGAACAAATTCCAGTTCCTTATCCATATCCAGATAAGCCTGCTTTACATCCTGGATTCCATCAAAATCCGAGATATCCATGAACAAGTCAGCATCCAGAAAGTTGGAATAATTGATATCTCCACCGATTCCAATAATATCCGGATAATCCTCCCTGATAAAACGGGTCTTTAAAATCGTCATTGCCTCATTGGGAGACTCAATGGTTAAATGAATATCGTCATGGGTTTCATTAAACCTTTCTGCAATCTCCTCAAAGGCTTTGACAGCCTCCGGCTTGTAATGTACAATCTCAATTTCGGTCACACCATTGTTCTCTGCCTCCTTGCCACATCCCGCAAGTCCCAGCACCGTACAGCAAGCCAGCAATACAGTTGCAATTTGCTTCACTCCTTTTCTCATTGCGCATCCTCCTTTACTATTTTTGCCTCATAAGGGCGTAAGCCGCATCTGTCATGTTCCTCTCTATAATTACCAAGCAGAAGCTTCCCTTTCTCCCACTGTTGTAATTCTTTGATATACAATTCCTTATCTGTAAAATTACAGATTACCAAAATCCGCTCTCTCCCCAGCCGCCGGATATAAGCAAATACATCAGTATCCTCCTCTAAAAACGGTTCATAGCTTCCTTCCCGGATAACCGGCTCTGTCTTTCTCAAATGAATCAGCTTCTGATAATAGTGAAATACGGAATCTTCTTCTATCAACTGCGCCTTTGCATGTATCATTGTATAATTAGGATTACATCGAATCCACGGCGTTCCGGTTGTAAACCCTGCATTATGGCTATCGTCCCACTGCATCGGTGTTCTTGCATTGTCCCTGCTCTTTGCGTAAATGGATTGCATAATTTCGGATTCCCTATATCCCTGCTGTAAGCGCTCGCTATACAGATTCAAGGTTTCCAAATCACGGTATTCCTCTATATCATACCGTATATTAGTCATTCCCAGCTCCTCCCCCTGATAGATATAGGGAGTGCCTTCCATTCCATGAATAACCGTTGCCAGCATTTTTGCCGACCTGGTTCTATATTCTTCATCATTTCCAAACCGGGAAACGGAACGGGGCAAATCGTGGTTTTCCAGGAATAAGCTGTTCCAGCCTTTTCCATGTAAGCCCTGCTGCCATTTGGTAAATACCTTTTTCCATTCCACAAATGGAAGAGGCGCCAAATCCCATTTTTCTTTGCCCTTTTGCTGGTCCAACACCATATGCTCAAACTGAAATACCATAGACAGTTCTGAACCATCCGGATTACTAAACCTCTTCGCCGTATCAATGGTTGCACTCCATGCCTCGCCCACGGTAATCAAATCTGCCCTTTGAAAGGTTTCCCGGCTCATTTCCTGTATGTAATCATGTAATCTCGAGCCCTCTGCCATAATTTTGCGGTCCGGCTCTTTTGCAATCTGGTCAATTACATCCAAACGAAAACCACTGATTCCTTTCTCTATCCACCAATTAATCATCTTATATATCTCTTGCCGGAGCTTTGGATTATCCCAATTTAAATCCGGCTGTTTTACCGCAAACTGATGCAGGTAATACTGTCCACATTCCGGCACCCATTCCCATGCAGAGCCGCCAAAAGCAGCCTTTAAATCATTTGGCAGAATTTCCGGCGTCCCGTCACGCCAGACATAGTAATCGTGATATGGGTTCTCTCTGCTTTTCTTTGCTTCAAGAAACCATGGATGTTCATCTGAGGTATGGTTTAACACCAAATCCATAATAATCCGGATTTCCCTGTCTGACGCCTCCTTTATCAGCCGTTCCATATCTGCCAGATTACCAAAAAGCGGGTCAATATCCTGATAATCTGATATGTCATATCCGTTATCCGCCTGTGGAGATTTGCAGACCGGAGACAGCCAGATTGCTCCAATCCCCAGCTCCTTCAGATAATCCAGCTTTTCAATAATACCCGGTATATCTCCAACACCATCTCCATTACTGTCCTTAAAGCTTCTTGGATAAATCTGATACACAACTGTCTGCTTCCACCATTCTGTATTCTGCATAGCAGCACCCCTTTCATTACAACCGTTATACAAAATAATCATTTTCTGTCCCTTATCATTACACATGCAGTCTCTATTCGTCACAACTATTATTATGATTTTATAGTATTCAGTTATGTTAGGTTTTTCAATTGGTTTTGTGCAAAACCAGTATTTTACATAACATTTTTTGACTTTTATTGTGCAAAGTGCACAATAACATAATGCTTAATATTGTATTTTTAGTATATATCTATTCCACACTAAGAACCTGCACCTCACATGATTTTAATGTAACCGTATTCTTTTTGCCGGTTACTGTCTGGTTTCTCCCGTTTGATAACAGAAGTTCCCTGCACCTCATTGGAAGTGTAAGTGTTATCTCATCCCGGCCAAAATTTGCAAGAATCATTGCCTTTTTATCACCTAACACACGGCAAAATGCAAATACATTCTCATCACTCTCAAATATTGGCAAAAAGTCTCCATAGACAAATACCTCCTTCCAGTCAGCAGATTTTCTTAATGCAATCAGCTTCTTATAATAAGCAAGCACAGAGTTTTCATCTTTTTGCTGGGATGCAACATTTATTTCTTTATAATTATCATTTACCCTGAGCCATGGGGTTCCTTCTGTAAATCCGGCATTATCCCGGTCATTCCACTGCATAGGAGTTCTGGCATTATCCCTGCTGTACTTAAAGCATATTTTCAGTGCTTCTTCTTTGGTCATTCCAGCATTTAACGCCCTTTCATACTGATTACATGTATCAAGGTCGTCATATTCGCTGATATCTTTCATTCTACAGTTCATCATACCAATTTCCTGTCCCTGGTAAATGAACGGAATTCCCCGAAGCAGTACACTCACCGTTCCCAGCATTTTAATCCCATCCGGATTCTTTGCATAATCAGGGAGATATCTGCTTGCTCCCCGTGGTTCATCATGATTTTCAATTATATTAGCAAGATATGCCCTCCCCTGGCAGCTTATCTGTGAGTCGATAATGGTCTTTTTCCATTCCATAAATTCAATATCCTTTGCATCATACCATCCGTTCTTTCCCTCTGACAGTGTATGGGAAGCAAAATCAAACATGCTGCTAAAATATCCGTTCTCTCCAACAAAATCTTCCAGTGCATCTTCTTTCATATTAAACACTTCGCCTACCGTAAATGCATCATACTTCGAAAATGTATTCTCCTTTAATTCTGTCAGAAATTCACCTACACCCTCGACGTGCTCCACCATCTTTGTACAGGCGCACATTCCATCCAATCCATCTGGTTCAAAATCCGGAAAATCCAAATCCTTCTTTATATTAATAATTGCATCAATCCGAAAACCCGCAATTCCTTTATCCAGCCACCAGTTTACCATTTTAAACAGCTTTTCTCTCACAACTGGATTCTCCCAGTTTAGATCCGGCTGTTCCTTTGCAAACATATGAAGATAGAATTTATCTGTTCCTGGAACGCTTTCCCATGCACTGCCGCCAAAATAGGAGCGGTAATTACTTGGTGGATTGCCATCTTTTCCTTTTTCAAAATAAAAATATTGGGCATATTCTCCCTCTGGATTTTCTAATGCTTTTTGAAACCACTCATGCTGACTGGAACAATGATTGATGACCAAATCCATTATAATCTGAATATTTCTCTTCTTCGCTTCCTGCAGGAGCAGGTCAAAATCTTCCATCGTTCCAAATTCTTCTGCAATATTATAATAGTCTGAAATATCGTATCCCTGGTCCACAAAGGGAGAACTGTAGATTGGAGACAGCCAGATAATATCAATCCCAAGCTCCTTTAAATAATCGAGTTTGCTGATAACACCCTTTAAATCACCAATTCCGTCTCCGTTACTGTCCATAAAACTTTTTGGATAAATCTGATATGCAACCTTATCATGCCACCATTTTTTTTGCTCCATTGCACCATTTCTCCTTTTCACAATATCGTTTAACTAAGCTTGGCTAATAAACTTCACACTTTCCCGCACAATCAATTCTGTGGGCAGAACCAATGAATCCAGCCCGATATCCTCGCCCTTTATTTTCATCATTAACAGTCTGACAGCCTCCCTCCCCTTCGCCTCCGGACTCTGTCTTACAGTTGTGAGGGGCGGTCTGCAAAGTCTTGCGTATATATTGTCATCAAAGCCGGTAACGGATATATCGTGCGGTACTGCAATTCCCGTTTCCTTAAATATATTAATTGCTTCACTTGCAAGTAAATCCGATACAAATACTCCGGCTGTATATTCTTTTTTTGCTTTTTTGATGGCGAACTGCCGTAATATTTCATGACGGATATACTGTTCCGGCGGCAGGTAAACATAGTCCTCCATTGAAAATTCCAGTCCCGCTTTGTCCAACGCTGCTTTATACCCCTGCAGTCTTTTTGCATTATTGGTAACCGCCGGATATTCCTGGTCACAGAAAAAGGCAATCCGCTTATGGCCTCCCTTTATCAGATAGGAGGTAATCTCCTGCATTCCCTCTTTATCCCGTAAACCTACATTGCAGTAATTTCCCGTTCCCGAATCAATAAACACCAGGGGATAGGGACTGGCACCGGCAAGCTCCTCACAAAATTCAGTATGGTATCCCACCATAATGCCACCCTCCACATTGTAACCGTCAAGGAGCCTTTTTAAATCCACAAAATCCTTCTGTACCGTAAAAATAACACTTCTTCCGTATTTGCGAAGCTCTAATTCAATAGCCCCCAGTACTTCACCAATAAAGGGGTCTACTACAATATTTTCTTTTCCCCATGTGTCAAATCCTACCACAACCAGAGGAATGGCTCCTTCTTTTTTCTTCTCCGTGCGGTAATAGTTATTCTCTATTAATGCCTGCTCAATCCTTCTTCTGGTTTCCGGTGACATTTTCTGTATTTTCCCATTCAATACATTGGACACGGTTGTAGGACTGACTCCCAGCTGCTCCGCAATTTGTTTAATTGTAACCATAATTTTCCCCCTGTCTAATTATCCTTTTCCACCACCTTGCAGCAGGAATCCCTTTCCACCAGATAACATGGAATTTTTACTTTAAGGGGTGTTGCAATACTTAAGTTAGAAGAAACATATAAAAAGTTTGCGCCGTGCTGCCCCATATCATATGCAGGCGCATGAATGGTTGTTAATGCCGGGGATGTGTATGCCCCCATCTCCGTATCATTAAAGCCTATGACGGAAATATCCCCCGGTACCGTAAGCCCGTAATCCTTTATCGCCTTCATTGCACCAAGTGCCAGCGCATCATTGGCAGTAAATACCGCTGTGGGAAGCTCCTTCTCCTTTAAAAGCTGCTCCATCATCTCATAGCCGGAGGCGGTAGTAAAGCTGCCCTCACGGATAAAGGGCTTGTACTCCAGCTTATTTCTCTTCATATAAGAGATATAAGCCTTCTTCCGCTCATCCCTTACCGGCTCCTTATCCCCGGCAAATTCCAAGCCTCCTAAAAATGCAATTTTCCTGTGACCGAGCTTTGCCAGATAATCCAACGCCAGATTGACTGCCTGCTTAAAGTCCATTGTAAAGGTTGTAATCTCATAATTTTCCACCGGCATATCCAGAAACACAATATTCCTGCAAATCCGTATAAACTGTGAAACCTCTTCTTTGCTGAATTTTCCAATGCAGATTAATCCATCCACATCCTTTAAAATCTCCACATAATTCGCATCGGAGCGGAATGTCCGCACAATGGAAATGGAGTTTTTCACACAGAAGTCTTCTATCCCCTGCCGAATCAGCAGGTAATAATTATCCTGCATTTCCTGCTCTGCAGAAAACCACTGTACAATCCCAAGCCGGAAGGCTGCCTTATTCACATTTTTTATTTTATGGTAATGTAATCTCTTTGCAGCCTCCCATACCTTCTGCTTTGTCTCTGCAGATGCACTCAGGCTTGCATCATGATTCAAGATTCTAGAAACCGCCGCCGGCGAAACCCCCGCCTCCTGTGCTATATCTTTTATGGTTGCCATATATCCTCCTGATAAAAAATTTAGTAAATTTTTATTATCATATCACAAATATACTCAACTTGTCTACGTATTTTGCATAATAATTTAAGTGTTAAAGCAAAATACTCATTCCGAAACCAATGGTAAATTGCAAGTAAATATTTTATTGTTATTTAGTAAATTTATATTGACTTTTTACTAAATAAATATTATATTGAAGATACGATAAGCGTGTGTAATTCTATTGAAACACAAAATTATTCCCATTAACAGGAGGTAGTTGTTATGAAAAACACCAGGATATTGCTGTCCGAATTTCAAAATCAAATCCATAATGATTTGCTCACAGACATTTACGTTGACCCGGATAAACTTCCTTATCAGGTGAATCGGTATAAGAACGCCATAAAAACATACGAAAAAGCCTTCGGCAGTGGCGAGATTGCAATTTACAGCGCTCCCGGCAGGAGCGAGATTGGCGGTAATCATACCGACCACCAGAACGGAGAAGTACTGGCGGCATCCATCAACAATGATGCCATAGCAATTGTCAGAGGCTTAGACGAGCCTGTGGTAAAAATCCTTTCCGATGGTTACGATATAATTACCGTTAACCTCTCCGACTTAGAAAAAAAAGAAGCCGAAAAGGGCACTACCCCTTCCCTAATCAAAGGCGTTCTTGCAGGAATGCAGGAACATGGATATAGCCTTGGCGGTTTCCAGGCATATATCACCAGCGATGTGCTAATCGGAGCCGGTCTTTCCTCCTCCGCCGCATTTGAGACCATTATCGGAACCATAATCTCCGGTCTCTATAACGATATGAAAATTTCTCCAATTGAGATTGCCATTATCGGACAATATGCGGAAAATGTATATTTCGGAAAGCCCTGCGGTTTGATGGACCAGATGGCATGCTCTGTAGGCGGTCTGGTTCACATTGATTTTGCAAACCCGAAAAAGCCTTTAGTTAAACAGGTAGAATTTGACTTAAATGCCCATGACTACAGTCTCTGCATTACCGATACGAAGGGTTCCCATGCGGATTTAACCGGGGATTATGCAGCAATTCCCGCTGAAATGAAAAAAGCGGCTGCCTGCTTTGGGAAGGAGGTATTACGGGATGTGTCTAAAGCGGAGCTTTTAGCCAATCTAAATAAAATCAGAGAAGAAGTAAATGACAGGGCTGCCCTCCGTGCTATTCATTTTGTGGAAGAAAATGAACGGGTACAAAGGGAGGTAAATGCCCTGCAGACAGATGATTTTACCGGCTTTTTAGATATGGTAAAATCCTCCGGTGATTCTTCCTTCAAATATTTACAAAATGTATATACCAGCCATGATGCAGCGCACCAGAATGTATCCATTGCCCTGGCTGCCAGCGATTGCATCCTTGGGAAAAATGGCGTCAGTCGGGTACACGGCGGAGGGTTTGCTGGAACCATCCAGGCATTTGTAAAAAATACCGCTGTTCCGGAATATAAAGCTGCAATGGACGGCATCTTTGGTGAAGGCTCCTGCAACGTATTAAAAATCCGTAAATACGGTGGTATAAAGGTATTATAGTACACTTAAAAAGGAGGATATGATTATGAGTATTTTAGTATTAGGTGGTGCGGGCTACATCGGCTCCCACACAGTTTATGATTTAATTGCTGCAGGGGAAGAGGTTGTCATCGTAGACAATTTAGAAACCGGTTTCCGGGAAGCTGTTCATCCGAAAGCAAAATTTTATGAGGGCGATATCCGCTGCCGGGAATTTATCGATTCTGTATTTGAAAAAGAGCACATTGACGGCATCATTCATTTTGCCGCCAATTCTCAGGTGGGGGAAAGCATGGTAAATCCTTTAAAATATTATAACAATAACCTCTGCGGTACAGAAATTTTATTGGAGAGCATGGTTGCCCACGGAATTGACAAAATTGTATTCTCTTCCACTGCTGCAACCTACGGCGAGCCGGAGCGGATTCCTATTCTGGAAACAGACCGTACCCTTCCAACCAACTGCTACGGGGAAACCAAGCTTTCCATGGAAAAAATGTTTAAATGGACAGCCGCCGCCCACAAGCTCCGTTTTGTGTCTCTCCGCTACTTTAATGCCTGCGGTGCACATCCAAATGGCCAGATAGGCGAGGCACATAACCCGGAAACCCATTTAATTCCACTAATCCTTCAGGTACCAAATAACCAGCGGGACTTCATTTCTATTTATGGAACGGATTACGATACAAAGGATGGCACCTGTGTCAGGGATTATATCCATGTAAATGATTTGGCACAGGCACATATTCTTGCCATGAAATACTTACAAGAAGGAAAAGAAAGCAATATTTTCAACCTAGGAAATGGTGTGGGCTTCACCGTAAAAGAGGTGGTGGAAACAGCACGAAGGGTAACCGGTCATCCGATTCCTGCCAGAGAAGAGGCAAGACGTGCAGGAGACCCGTCCACTTTGATTGCGTCCAGTGATAAGGCAAAAGAAATTCTTGGCTGGAAACCACAGTTTGATGATTTGGAAACCATCATTTCCACTGCATGGAAATGGCACCAGTCCCATCCACACGGATATCAGGACAAATAGAAAAGAGAAAGGGAGACAGGCATATGATTCATAATCTTATTCATGAATTAGTGGAGTATGGAATGCGCAGTGGATTAATAGACGCTGCAGATAAAATTTATGTGACAAACAGGCTGCTGGAATTATTCCGGCTATCTGATTATACGGAACCGGAATCTGTAAAAAATGAACCCCGCCAGCTCCACCTGATTTTAGAAGAGCTGACGGACTACGCCTGGGAAAATGGAATACTAGAGGAAAATACGATAACCGATAAAGATTTATTTGACACGAAGGTTATGGGTCTGCTGACCCCTCCTCCATCTGTGGTAAGAAAAATCTTTGCCCAAAAATATGCGCAGTCACCAGAGACCGCAACCGATTATTATTATCATTTCAGCCAGGCAACTAATTATATCCGCAGAGACCGGATTGCAAAGGACGAAAAATGGACAGCGGACACGGAATTTGGTCCCATCGACATTACCATTAATCTTTCCAAACCGGAAAAGGACCCAAGGGATATCGCCAAAGCCGGACAGACAAAAAAATCTGGCTACCCAAGCTGTCTGTTATGCCGGGAAAATGAAGGCTATGCAGGACATTTTTCCCACCCTGCCAGACAGAATCACAGAATCATTCCCATTACATTACAGGGTGAAGCATACAATCTGCAGTACTCTCCCTATGTATATTACAATGAACACTGTATTATTTTTAATGACCGGCATACCCCAATGAAAATAGACCGGGATGCCTTTGCAAAGCTGCTCGACTTTGTCCGGCAATTTCCACATTATACCGCCGGCTCCAATGCAGACCTGCCAATTGTGGGAGGCTCTATCCTAAGCCATGACCATTTCCAAGGCGGAGGCTATGTATTTGCCATGGCAAAGGCACCCTATGAGTATACCTTTACATTAAAGGATTTTCCGGAGGTTCATGCGGGAACCATCAAGTGGCCAATGTCCGTCATCCGCTTACAGGGCAGGAATCCGGATGCCGTTACCGCCGCCGCTGACCATATCTTAAACACATGGCGGAGTTATACGGACAAAGCCGCCTTTATTTTCAGCGAAACGGACGGTACCCCACACAATACCATTACCCCGATTGCCCGCATGCACGGTACTCTCTATGAGCTGGATTTAGTTCTGCGCAACAACATAACCACCGCAGACTATCCACTGGGACTGTACCATCCACATCCACAGTATCATCATATCAAAAAGGAAAACATCGGATTAATCGAGGTGATGGGGCTTGCGGTATTGCCTGCCCGTCTGAAAAATGAGATTGCCCAATTAGAAGATGCCATTCTCACCCATAAAGACATCCGGGAAAATACGGATATCGAAAAGCATGCCGACTGGATAGAGAGCTGGATAGGAAATTACGCTGTCACCAAGGACAACATCCATCCCATTATGCAGACTGAAATCGCCAACGTATTTGTTAAGGTACTGGAATGTGCCGGTGTTTACAAGCGCACCCCGGAGGGCAGGGAAGCCTTCCTAAGATTTATTAACGCTTTATAAGCTTGAAATACCATTACAAATACGATAAAATAAAAAGAAAACTTATGGGGAGGTACAACATGAGATTAGTAACACGTTCCGATTTTGACGGACTGGCTTGTGGTGCTTTATTACTGGAGGCTGGAATTATTGATTCCTGGACCTTCGCACATCCAAAGGATTTACAGGACGGACTGGTTCCTGTTGACGAAAATGACTGTCTGGCAAACGTTCCGTTTGTAGAGGGGTGCGGGCTTTGGTTTGACCATCATTCCAGTGAGCATGAGCGCCAGCAGTTAGAGGGCAAATACAAGGGAGAGAGCCGCATTACTCCATCCTGTGCCAGAATCATTTATGACTACTATGGCGGCAAAGAGCGTTTTGGCCACTTTGACGAAATGATGGAAGCAGTTGACAAAGTTGACTCCGGCAATCTTACCATTGATGAGGTTCAGAATCCTACGGGATGGATTTTAGTCGGTTTTTTAATGGATCCAAGAACAGGGCTTGGCAGATGGCGTAATTTCACCATTCCAAATTACAAGTTAATGGAAGAATTAATGCAGGCATGTCGTACAATGAACACAGATGAGATTTTGAATCTGCCGGATGTAAAGGAACGGATTGACGTATATTTTGAACAAACTGAAAAGTTTAAAGAGATGGTAAAGGCACATACCCGAATAGAAAAGGACGTTATCATTTCCGACCTGCGGGGTGTTGACCCAATTTATTCCGGCAACCGTTTTATGATTTACAGCATGTACCCGGAACAAAACATCTCGGCATGGATTGTAAACGGCAAAGGCGGTAAGGGTTGTTCCGCAGCGGTAGGCTATAGCATTTTGAACCGCACCTCTAATGTAGATGTGGGAAGCTTAATGTTAAAATACGGTGGTGGCGGACACAAGGCCGTTGGCCCCTGCCAGTTCAGCGATGAAGACATGGAGACCGAATTACCTAGAATGCTGGATGAATTAATCAATGGCATAAAATAATACATGTTTTATACTGCCGGAGTTTCAGAATCTATATCGGATTTTTGGCTCCGGCAGTTTTATTGGTCTGTTATTTTATTTTTGCCATTACCCCTCCGGATAAATGCTATCCCAGTATTTCTTTATACACCCTGAATACATTCTGGTACAGAATCTTATCAATTTCCCTCTGACTGAAACCATTTTTTTCAAAAATGGCTGCCAGCTTATCCATCTGCTCTGCCTTAGGACAGCCCTGGTATGGCGGGATTCCGTCAAAATCACTGCCAAGACCTACACATTCTATTCCTCCGACATCCGCAATATGTCTCGCATGCCTTCCAATATCCAGTTCTCCGTTTCTGCTATCCCTTAAAAAGTCTGCACAGTAATTAAGACCCACCACACCGCCTCTGTCTGCAAGCCTCCGTATCATATCATCTGTCAGGTTCCGCACCCACGGGCACACACTTCTTGCATTGGAATGGCTTGCCACAAAGGGTCTCTTTGTATACTTTACCACATCATAAAAGCCTGCGTCGGATAAATGGGATACATCCACTATCATTCCCATGCGTTCCATCTCCTCCACAAACCGGATTCCGGTTTCCGTCAATCCTTTCGAGGTATTCGGCGTAAAAAAATCCTGATTTTCATCAAAGTTTGGATGTCCGATTTCATTGGGGAAATTCCATGTCAATGTCATCATTCGGACTCCCTGGTCATACAAATATTGGAGATTTTCAAGCCTCCCTTCACAGGCTTCCCCGCCCTCCACGGTAAGCAGCGCAGAAAGCTTTCCCTCTTTCTCATTTTCTAAAATCTCCTTTGTGTTCATAACCTGGGAAACCCAGCCCGTATTAGTCTCCATCTCCTCTCTGAAAACAGACAGCAATTCCTTAACTGTTGCAAAAGAGCTTATTTCCGGCTTTTGCTCCACAAATAAAGCAAAATTTTGTACGGAGTAGCCCCCTTTTTTCATTCTCTCTAAATCAAGCATGAGATTATTTCTGCGGAGTGTCATATGCTCTCCTCTTTTTCTTCCTTCCCAAAGCTCATGTATGGTATCACAGTGCATATCAATTATTTTCATGTTACACCTCTCTTCCTGATTTTCATTTCCATTCTATCTCAATATATAAAAATGTAAAGCAATAAATGACACCCAATCATTCAAAAAAGGTCCACTGGACCATTTTCTCATATGCTTGGCAACAAAAATAGCTTCTGACTGTATTATTCAATACGGTTAGAAGCTATTTCCTTACACTCTGATTATATAAATATGTTCTTTGCAGACATCCTCTTATTGAATTGTCTTAATCCATCCCTCAGGTGCCTCAATACGTCCCATCTGGATTCCTGTCAGCGTGTCATATAACTGTTTGGTAACAGGGCCCATCTCATCCATGCCGCTTGGGAAACAGATTTCCTCACCATGGTCAACAATCTTGCCAACCGGAGAAATAACAGCAGCTGTTCCACAAAGACCACACTCTGCAAAATCCTTAACCTCTGTAAATTCTACTTCTCTATGCTCTACCGTCAAGCCAAGATATTTCTCAGCCACCACCATCAGCGAACGACGGGTAATAGAAGGTAATATACTATCTGACTTTGGAGTTACCAGCTTGCCATCCTTCGTAATAAAGATAAAGTTCGCTCCACCGGTCTCTTCTACCTTTGTACGGGTTGCCGCATCTAAATACATATTCTCTGAATATCCCTGGTTATGTGCATCTACAATCGCATGCAGACTCATGGCATAATTAAGACCTGCCTTGATATGCCCTGTTCCGTGCGGTGCTGCACGGTCAAAATCAGACACACGGATTGTAATAGGCTTTGCGCCACCCTTAAAATATGGACCAACCGGTGTAACAAAAATACGGAACTGATATTCCTTTGCCGGAGCTACACCAATTACAGGACTGCTTCCGAACATATATGGCCGGATGTACAGGGTTGCGCCGGAACCATATGGCGGAACATAATCAATATTCGCCTGTACTGTCTTAACAACCGCTTCAACAAATTTATCTTCCGGAAAAACCGGCATCTCCAATCTCTTACAGGTATCTGCCATTCTCTGGGCATTTAAATCCGGGCGGAAACACACAACATGTCCATCCTCTGTGGTATATGCCTTAAGCCCCTCAAAACATGTCTGTGCATACTGCAAAACTCCTGCACACTCGCTGATTGTCACATTTGCATCACTTGTCATGACACCCTCATCCCAAGCGCCGTTCTTATAGTTTGATACAAAACGGTTCTCCGTTTCTACATAACTGAATCCTAAATTTGACCAATCGATGTTCTTACTCATCTAAAAAACTTCCTTTCCTCGGCTATTTTGCAACATCTGTCTTTCCCTCATTTGTTGTACCGCCTATCATACATTTTTGCTGTACTAATCAGGCATTCTGTCTAATCGTACTTTTCTTCATGTATCACATGAACCAAGTTTACCACCAGCCTACTATTTGTGCAAGCTAAAATCCTGTAATCTTAATACCATCAGACATGAAAAATATTCTTTTTTGCTTCTGCTGATAACACAATTCATACATTATAGGGCTTTTATTCTTTTTAATGCCTCTATTGTATTTTCATAGGTTCCAAATGCTGTCAGTCTGAAATATCCTTCTCCACTTGGCCCAAAGCCCGAACCAGGAGTACCAACCACGTTTGCATTGGAAAGTAAATAATCAAAAAATTCCCAGGAGGTCATTCCATCCGGCGTAGTGAGCCAGATATATGGTGCATTCACACCACCGGAAACCGTAAATCCTGCTTCAGCAAGACCTTCCTTAATAATCTTCGCATTATTCATATAATAAGCAATCTGCTCAGCAGTCTGTTTCTTTCCCTCTTCACTGTAAACCGCCTCACCTGCGCGCTGGATGATATATGGTGCACCATTGAATTTTGTTCCATGACGTCTTGCCCATAACGCATTTAAAGAAGTGCCGTCCTCTGCCTTCAAAGCCTTTGGCACAACGGCATATCCAAGACGGGTTCCTGTAAAGCCTGCATTCTTTGAAAAGCTCTTAAGCTCTATTGCACAGGTTTTCGCCCCCTCACACTCATAGATGGTATGTGGTACGTCCTCCTCGCTGATATAAGCCTCATAAGCCGCATCATAAATGATAACTGCCCCGACCTTATTGGCATAGTCCACCCACTCCTGTAGCTGCGGCTTCTTAACGGTTGCTCCTGTCGGGTTATTTGGGAAACATAAATAAATGATATCCGGTGTCTCCTCCGGCAGCTCCGGTGCAAATCCATTCTCCGCCTTACAAGGCATATAAATCACATCACTCCAAAGCTCTGTTTCCTTGTTATATACGCCCGTTCTTCCCGCCATGGCATTTGTATCTACATATACCGGATATACTGGGTCACAGACAGCAATCTTGTTGTCAATTGCAAAGATTTCCTGAATATTGCCGGAATCACATTTTGCTCCGTCACTGATAAAAATTTCATCCATAGCAATGTCTGCGCCCCTTGCCGCATAATCATTCTTTACAATTGCACTTCTTAAGAATTCATAGCCCAAATCCGGTGCATAACCGTGAAAGGTTTCCTTAACTGCCATCTCATCCACTGCAGCATGCAGGCTTTCAATAATTGCAGGAGCCAGAGGCTGCGTCACATCACCAATTCCTAAAGATATAATCTCCTTATCCGGATTTGCTTCCTTATATGCGTTTACTTTTTTTCCGATAGTGGAAAACAAATAACTTCCCGGCAGCTTTAAATAATTTTCATTTACTTTAAACATAGTATCCTCCTTCGCTCCTCCCTTTCGGAAGTCCGTTTCATTTATAAATATTCAGGTACTCATTCTCCTGAAGATTACACCTATTCATCTAAATTAATCTCTCCATCAAATACTACAGTGGCAGGACCAGTCATATACACCAGATTTTTTGTCCTGTCCCAGCGCACCAGTAAATCACCCCCTAACAGATGAAGTGTAATCTCATCCTCTGTCAACCCATTTAAGATGCATGCCACCGTTGCTGCGCAGGCACCAGTTCCACAGGCAAGGGTTTCACCGGTTCCCCGTTCCCAGACACGCATATTAACCGTATTCCGGTCTAACACCTGGATAAATTCTGCATTCACTCTGTTAGGAAAAATCTCATGCTGCTCAAACCCTGCACCAATCTCTTCCAACGGAAAATCTGCTGTATTTTCTACAAACACAACGCAATGCGGATTCCCCATGGATACACACGTAATTCTGTATTCTTCACCATTTACCAAAATCGGCTCATTTACCAGAATATCCTTTTCGGCTTTTACCGGAATTTCAGCCGGTCTAAGTTCCGGTTCTCCCATATTCACAGTGACCGTCTTTACTTTACCGGCAGCTATTTGTAAATCCAAATATTTAATCCCTGCCAATGTTTCTACCGAGATACCCGTCTTCTCCGTCAATCCATAATCGTAAACATATTTGGCAACACAACGTATACCATTTCCGCACATTTCTGACCTTGAACCATCTGCATTATACATATCCATACAAAAATCAGCCACCTGCGAGGGTTTTATCAGAATCAACCCATCCGAGCCAATTCCAAAATGCCGGTCACTTACCTTAATTGCGGTTTCGCAAGGATTCTTTATATTCTCTTGGAAACAATTCACATAGACATAATCGTTCCCAAGACCCTCCATTTTTGTAAATTTCATAAATACAGCCTCCCTTAAAAAATATCTAGAATCATATAGGCAGTTTCCACAAGATTCGTCCCATTGTCCATACTCTTTTTCTGCAAATACCGATGTGCTTCTTCTTCTGAAAAATTCTTCTGCTTCATCAGCATTATTTTTGCACGAGAGATTATTTGCTTTTCTTCATTTGTCCGAATAGCAGGCTTTGCTTTCTTTCGCTTCATCCGATAATATAACTTATCATACATCAGCTGAACATTTTCCACTAAATCTGCCGCCTTAATTGGCATGGAAAGGCAAACGATATCACTAGAATTACACTCAGAATAATACCGCTTTGATGCCACTAACAACATATCAAATGTATCAGGCAAATATTCCAGCAGCTCGCTATACATCATATCCACCAATTTGTACCCGCTGACAACAATTCCATAATCCAAATCATCTGTTATGTTAATAACCTGTGCCGCTGTTGTACATGCTGCCATTACCTCAATACCATTCCGCACTAGTAGATTCTTAATACTTTTGGCCTCCTCCAGCTTCGGAAATACTACGATTACACTAATCACGTTCTTCCTCCTTGCTCTAACTGAAAGTCATTTCCACCAAACGTATTTAGATTTTATACAGATACTCATCGATTTCCCATGCGGTTATCTGCTCCCTAAAGCGGTTCCATTCCTCTCTCTTTGCAGCAAGATATTTTGCATGGACATGCTCCCCTAATACCTCTTTCATAAACTCATCATCCTCAAAGTAATGACATGCTTTGCTTAAGTTTGAAGGAATGGCTTCAATTCCCTGTTCCTCCAGCTCTTTTTTGGACATTTCATAAATGTTTCCGGTAACGCTGTCAGGAATCTCCAAACCACGTTTAATCCCGTCAAGACCGGCAGCCAGGCAGGTTGCAAAAAGCAGATATGGATTGGCAGACGGGTCTGGGGAACGAAGTTCTACCCGCATATTGGTTCCCCGTGTAGATGGAATTCGGATAAGTGGACTACGGTTTCCCTCCGACCAAGTAATATAAACTGGTGCCTCATAGCCCGGAAGCAGACGTTTATAAGAGTTAACAAGCGGATTTGCAATCAATGTCATTCCCTTCATATGCTTCATAATTCCCGCAATGAACTGATATGCCTCTGTACTGACACCATTTGGCGCAGAATGGTCATTGAATATATTCACCCCACCCTTGGATAAAGACATATTAATATGGAGACCTGAGCCACACACTCCATATACCGGCTTTGGCATAAAGCTTGCAAACAATCCATGCCGTTTTGCAATGGTCTTGACTACCAGCTTAAAAGTCATCATATTGTCTGCTGCCTTTAACGCATTTGTATACTTAAAATCAATCTCATGCTGGGCCGGTGCCACCTCATGATGAGAAGCCTCAATCTCAAATCCCATCTCCTCCAGATTCAGGATAATGTCCCGACGGGCATTTTCTCCTAAATCAAGCGGTGATATGTCAAAATAACCGGCTTTTTCATGGGTTACGGTTGTAGGTCTGCCCTCATCATCTGTATGGAACAGGAAAAATTCACATTCCGGACCTACATCAAAGCCATACCCCATATCTGCTGCTTCCTTTAACACCTTTTTCAAAATATAGCGTGGATCTCCCTCAAAAGGTGTTCCATTCGGTCTATACACATCGCAAATCATTCTTGCCACTTTTCCATGCTGCGGTCTCCATGGGAACACTTCGAATGTGTTTAAATCCGGATACAGGTACATATCTGACTCATCAATTCTCACAAAACCCTCAATAGAAGAACCGTCAAACATACATTTATTATCTAAAGCCTTTTCCAACTGGCTTGCAGTAATCGCTACGTTTTTAAGGGTGCCAAACATATCCGTAAACTGAAGACGGATAAATTCTATATCTTCTTCCTCTACAAGCCGCATAATATCCAGTTTTGTGTATTTACTCATATTCGTTCTCTCCTTTACTTCTATCGCATTATATCATTTCTGCCAGTGGTTCAAGCCGTTGATATAAAAAAATACTTATATATAATGATAATCTGATTTATATATCCAGAATAAATCACATTGAATTCATGTTATCACAATTGTATTGTTTTTTCAATGATGTTAACAATTTTTCCGTAAATAAAAAAATTGTCCCAATCCTTTTCAAGCATAAGGATTGAGACAACATCATCCAAACAGCTCCCCATGGGACTCGAACCCACGACCTACGCATTACGAATGCGTCGCTCTACCAACTGAGCCAGGGAAGCAAATATTTAATTAACCATTATGATAACTACTTCTTCAAGCACATATCTCTTATAATCTGGCTGCCACTGCAAAAATCCAGTGGCAACCATAAGCTTTACATGTCTTAATCTACTACATAAGGCATTAACGCAATGTGACGTGCCCGCTTGATTGCAACTGTTAAAGCTCTCTGATGCTTTGCACAATTACCGGTAATTCTTCTAGGAAGAATCTTACCTCTCTCTGAAATATATCTCTTTAATTTGTTGACATCTTTGTAATCAATTAAGTTATTCTCATCTGAACAGAATACACACACTTTTTTTCTTCTACGGATGTTTCTTCTCTTCATTGGAGCATCACTGCGCTCTGGCTTATCTGCTTTATTATATGCCATTTCTATTTCCTCCTATTTTACTGGAATGGGAGCTCATCTTCAATGCCTTCCGGTATACTCATAAAACCGTCGCCACTCGCTGCGCTAGGAGCCGGACGGCTACCGCCGCCAAAATCTGCACCACTATTGTTCTGCGCTGCATTTTTGCTCTCAGCAAATTCCTGGTCCTCAACAACGACCTCGGTTGTATATACCTTTACACCATCTTTGTTTGTATAACTTCCGGTCTGAATTCTTCCGGTAATACAAACCTTAATTCCCTGCTTTAACCATTTCTCTGCAAATTCAGCACTTCGACCAAATGCAACACAGGAAATAAAATCAGCACTCTGCTCACCATTTCTCTGAAATCTGCGGTCAACCGCCAAAGTATATCTTGCAATGGCTAAATTGTTCTCGCCCTGAGAGTATCTTACTTCAGGGTCCCTGGTTAAGCGTCCCATTAAAATTACTTTATTCATATTTGGATTCCTCCTATTCGTTACGCGTCCTGTCTAACGCATAGGTATCTGATGACTGGTTCCATAATACGAACTTGTGCCTCTACCTGTGCTGGAACATCAGATTCCGCATCGAATTGGATGAAGTAATAAAATCCTTCTTTCATCTTCTGGATCTCGTAAGCTAATCTCTTCTTACCAGCATCCTCAACGTTAGTAACATTACCGCCAAATTTAGCAATTAACTCTTTTGCTTTCTCAACAGCATCTGTTCTAGCATCGTCTTCGATTTTTGCACTGACAACTAACGCTAATTCATACTTGTTCATGTCTTATGCACCTCCTTATGGTCTCTGGCCCTCCTCATTATTAGGAGAACAAGGAAAATTGTGTTATACACCACAGAGATTGATTGTACCATAATAAGACCGACAAATCAAGCATTTTCTATGAAACCTTTAAAATTCTTTTCCACTAATTTCCTGCTTAACATGACTTGATGACAGCACCCAGTACAGCGCAATCTGAAATCGGCTCCGGTTCGGATAATTTCCCAGGCATTTGTTCCGCATGGATGCTGCTTTTTTAATCGAATAACCTGTCCTACTTCAAAATTCACGTCTATTCTTCCTCCATAGCAGAAGCCATCATTTGCTCAAAATCAGAAGCATTCTCCATGACTTTGCTTCTCATAAACTCCTTTCTCGCTTCCTCTTCTGTTAACGGTTTACTAAAATAATATCCTTGCAAATAGTTCATAAACAGCATATCGGCAAGCTCCTTTAGATGTTCCGATTGAATGCCATCGCCTAAAATCATTTTTCCATTTTCCTCAAAAACTGCCACCATGGCGCTAACTAATAAATAAATCGAATCCTTATCCTCTGCTTCCTTAATCATATTTTCATTAATTTTAATAATCTCAAACGGAAGCTCCATCAATCGGGATATATCCAAAAAGCCTGTCCCAAATCCGTCCAGATAAAACCGAAATCCATGAACTGCCATCTGCTCCATCCGTTCCCTGGCTAAATCATATTGCACACAAAACACTTCTTCCGACAGTTGTATCGCAATATTTTCTGGCGATAAATCATATTTTTGCAAAATATCCAGAATCTTCATTTCCACATCATCTGCCATAATTTGCTGCCTGGAAAAATTAACAGAAATAATCGGAGGCTGAATTCCTGTCTTAACAAAGGATTGAATGTATTGGCATACCTTATCAATCAATACATAACCGATTTCAATTACATAGCCATTTTCTTCTGCAATCGGAAAAAATTCACTGGGCGAGATATCTCCTAACAGCCCATCTTCTAAGCGAAGTAACGCCTCCCCCCGGTTATATGTATTCTCTACAACATCAAGAATCGGCTGATATTTCACATACATTTTTCTGTCCTGAATAATTTCTTCCAATATGGAAGAAATACGAATACGTCGCTGCATTTTTTCCTTAAAAGCATCATTACAAATGATACACTGATTCTTCCTGTCCTTTGTAACAAATGTATGCAAATAATCTAACAATTCCAAAATTTCCGTCGAACTGTCAGCCATATCCGGATATTGTACAACTGTAATACACACTGTCATCTTATGTGCCAGCTTTCCAACCTTCCATGTATGTTCAAAGCGTTCCAAAACCAGCTCACACCAATTCGTAATTTCCGGCTCTGAAACCTCATCCAGAATGATTCCAAAGGTGTCCCCTCCATACCGCACAATGCCTTTCTTTGGTGAAATCTCCTCTAAATATTTTCCGACAGCTTTAATAAATTGATGTCCATTATGATAGCCATACTCATAATTCACCCGTTTAAAATCATTCAAAGCAATTACTGCAACTGTCATTGCCTGATTAGTTCCAATCCGGTAATCAAGCATTCTTTTAAAGGAATCCGCATTAGGCAGGCGGGTCAGACTATCTACCCGGACTGTATAATTGTAACTATACAAATATAATAAAAGTAAACTAATAGTATATCCAAAGCCAAGAATGGCAATTGATTTAAAACGATACTGCATGTAATAACTGATAATCATTATAAATGGAATTATCCAGAAAACATACTGCTTCTTATCCGATAATCTTCTGTGATTCTTTATCAATATCACAAGATACATCAACAGAGAAAATGCTACCAAGACATACGGAAGCTTGTACCATGAATTAAACACAATCTGCATAGTTCCTTCCACTCTGCTTACATCAAAAACTGCATGATTTACCCAGTTTGCTATTAACAACAGTAAATTGAAAAACGATGGCAATCCAAATATAATATGCGTGCGCACAGGAATTGTATTCCGGTTATACAATACTTCAATCAGATAATTGTTTAAATAAAACCAAATCCATACCATTGCCCAAAAGCTTATACAAATAATCAATTCTGCCAGCCACATGAACGTAAAAATATTATTTCGGACAATAAAATAAGAGAGCATATTAACCGCTAACAATACGGTAACAATCCGAACCATGTAAACATACAGTCTATCCTTCAAATCAAGCATATTATATCGGATACTGCAGGCAATCCACAAAATAATGCAGATAACCAGACCTGCACCCTCTAAACAAAAATTCAGCCTCATAACCAACCCCCATAATCCATTTAGATGTGTTTGTGGTATATTCTATCATAATTTATTTATAATATAAAGTCTTTCCATTCCTATTTCCACATTCCTATAATACAACATGCTCCGTTCCCTTTCATCGCACAAAT
>ULOF01027160.1_pt1 | contig 32778 bp, 29 predicted proteins | sample 1952371 | NCBI WGS metagenome assembly ULOF01 (sample SAMEA4835597, study PRJEB28245) | human gut metagenome | biome: gut microbiome; material: fecal sample | place: Denmark | collected 2008 | reverse complement strand
CCCGCCGTTCTTTCTTGCGATGACGATGCCTTCGTAGGTTTGGATACGTTCTCTCGTACCTTCAACGACTTTGACGTTGACCTTGACGGTGTCGCCGATTGCGATAGCAGGCAAATTCTGCTTCATACCTTCTTTTTCGATGGTGTCGATAATGTTCATTTTTGACCTCCTGTATTTGCGCGATGTTCACGACAAGCGTCTCTTGTTCGGCGGAACACCCGAGTCACGCGTGTTATATTAGCATAAATAAATATATTAAACAAGCAAAAATACAATAAAATCCTACATTTAATCAAATTTTTTGCTTTTCGCCGAGTTTTCGCTTACGATTTGCGGTTTGCGCTCTATTTTCGAGGATACTTTGCCTCGTCTGCGTAAAAGGCGTTTTCGATATGGCGTATGCCGTCCTCGTCTATTGCGACGATATCGAATCTGACGTTTACGCCGCTGAGTTTGTGTTGATACAGATAGGATTTTGCAGCCGTTACGTATCTTCCGACTTTGTAGGGCGTAACCGCTTCTTCGGGCGCTCCGAACTCATCTCCGTATCTCGTCTTAACTTCAACGAAAACGATAGTCGTTTCGCCATTTTTAAGCGGCTGAATTTTGAGCAGTTTATGCACGAATTTCACAAAGTGATTTTCTGCTTTTTGCCTGATTAGATTGCCGTTTTCGTCGGTATAACAACGACAAATCACGTCAACTTCGCAGTCACAGTATTTGGTGTTTCTCTCAAGGATTTCGTAGCCTTCTTTCTCAAGGCAATCGACAGCGATTTTCTCGCCTATATCCCCTGCAAATATCGTGTTCATTTCACAAAGTTTCCTATAAACGACCTGCGATGAATTTCGGTCGGTCCGAACTCTTTGAGTGCGGCAATATGCTTTGCCGTGCCGTATCCCATATTATGCTCGAAATCGTACTGCGGATAGATTTTTGCCATCTCTTCCATGTATCTGTCCCTCGTCACCTTTGCGACGATCGATGCGGAAGCAATCGAATACGAAAGTGCATCGCCGTGAATGATTCCGAAAGTTTTGTAAGGAATATCGAGTTGAAGCGCATCAACGATGACGATATCGGGCTTTACATCAAGCGAAGTGATCGCGTCCGCCATACACGCCTTGGTTGCATTAAGGATATTCATCTCGTCGATTTTTTCGGGCGGATACGAAACGGTAGAAACGGCAATCGCTTTGGACAAAATCACGTCGAAAAGTTTTTCACGTTTGCCTTTGCTCACCTTTTTGCTGTCGTTGACTCCAACGATAAGATCATCAAGATCCATAATCACGGCACTGCAAGTGACAGGACCTGCAAGAGGCCCTCTTCCCACTTCGTCCACACCGCAAATATAACGATAACCTTTTTCGCGGAGTTGATTTTCATACGTCATCAGTTCTTCGGGTTTTATCATAAGCGTAAATTTACGTTGCATCAAAGATGCACCTATATTCTCGCACTGCGAGAGTGATTTTGCCTCGCGCACGGTAATTTTAATCGCTCGATTGCGCGGTTATAATTCAATCAGCGTTTTATCGGCTTTTCGAGCATAATTTTGCCGAGTTTTCCTTTGCGGAACTCGTCGATAATCATCTTTGCCGTGCGTTCGTAATCGGGTTGATTGCCTTTGAGTTTAAAACCTCTTGCAATTGCGATATTCTCGAAAATCTCAATGGTTTCGTCACTCAATTCCTCAAGGTTATAGCGAGTTTTCAAGGCGTCGGGATATAGAGTTTTCATCTCGCCGATAAAGTCGAAACACAACTCGCTTACGTCGAGGATATCTTCCCTTATAGAGCCGATGTACGCAAGATGATGCGCAACTTTCTGATCTTCAAACTTTCCCCATAGCGTACCGGGCGTATCCAAAAAGTCCACGTTGTCGATGGAAAGCCATTGTTTGCCGCGCGTCACGCCGGGTCTGTCGCCCGTCACCGCCTTCGCCTTTTTGACCATAGAGTTGATGATCGTGGATTTTCCACTGTTGGGAACGCCGACGACCATTGCTCTGACGGATATATTTGCGCCTTTTTGAGCGTATTTTTCGATTTTGTCTGCAACGACTTTTTTCAAACCGGCAACGATTTGAGAGCAATCTCCCGACGTGCCGATAGCCTTGACGTAAGGTTTTCCTTGTCTTTCAAATTCTTTGCACCACAAATCGAGATCGTTCTTTTCAACCAAATCGCATTTGTTGAAAACGTAAAGAACTCTTTTGCCCTGCAAGAGTTTGTTGAAAAGCGGATTGTCGCAAGAGTACACCGCTCTTGCGTCGATGACGTAAATGAGCGCGTCGACAAGACGGAGATTGTCCTCCATCATTCTTATCGCTTTCGTCATATGACCGGGAAACCATTGAATGTTCATCGTTGCTCCATGATTCAAAAACTTAACGTTTTTCGACAATCTAATGCGGTATTTTGACAACTAATTTATCCAAAAAGCAGAAAGTTTTTGAGAAAACGCTTATATGACACTTTGCGCCATAAATGCGTTTTTGTTTGATTTTGTTACGGAATAATTGCGGACACACAATCCGCAAAAACTCCCTTTTACAAAAAACCGTCGATCAGCGACGGCGTTTTTTCTTCTTTTGAGGAAGATACGATTTCAAGTCCGCGTCCAAAAGCAAGTCGGGACGATTCTTCATCGTAATTTCAAGAGATTTTTCTTCTCTCCATTTTGCAATATCTTTGTGATTTCCACCAAGCAAAACTTGCGGAACTGTGCGACCTCTGTAGGTTTCGGGGCGCGTATACTGCGGATATTCCAAAAGACCGTTTGAAAAACTCTCTTCCTCAGTCGATTCGTTTGAACCGAGCACACCGTCGATATATCTTGCAACGGTGTTTATGACGACGAGCGCAGGCAATTCACCGCCCGTAAGGACGTAATCTCCGATTGACAATTCCTCGTCTATACAGATATCGAGCGCGCGTTGATCGACGCCTTCGTAATCGCCGCACAAAATGAGGATTCTACCCTCTTTTGCAAGACCTTCGACTTTCTTTTGACAAAGTTTCGTGCCTCGAGGCGACATATAAACTCTCCACGCTTCATGACGAGGGTCAACCGCTTCGATGGCGCTAACGATCGGATCGGGGGTCATAACCATCCCCGCACCGCCACCGTACGGCGTATCGTCGGTTTTAAGATGCTTATCGGTTGAAAAATCGCGTATATTGGTTATTTCCACGCCGAACTTGCCCGAATCGATTGCCTTGCCGAGAAGACTTTGATTCAGGACGTCGAAATATTCGGGAAATATCGTCAATACGTCAAATTTCATATCAATAAATCAATTGTAGACCACTACGCGCGGGAATATCATATCGTCGAGCACGATTTTGCCGAGATCGAGATCAACCTGTTTGACAAGACCGGAAATTGCCGGAAAACTAAACGAATTTGCGCCGTTTTTGACAACGTAAACATCGGCAGAACCGTATTGCAAAACGTCGCAAACTTCGCCGACCACTTCACCCGACACGACGACGTCAAGACCTATCATATCGACGATATAATACTTTCCGTCGGGAAGTTTGGGAAGGTCGTTTCTGTTTGCGGTGATAAGTTTTCCTCTCAACGCTTCGGCTTTTTCGACGGTATCGATGCCTTCGAGACTTACGTAACCGATTGCTCCTTCGGGCGAAATGCGATCGATGCCGTATTCGATTCCGTCGATTTTGAGCCTTTTCAAGTGAGAAAACCGTGCGGAATCCGAGGCGTACAACTCGATTTTGAGTTCGCCTTTCAGTCCGCGCGGTTTAAGCACCTTGCCGATCGTCAATTCAGATTTCATCTTTCTCTTCGATGACAACGTTGTATCTCACGTTGCTCTTGGCACTTGCGGATTTGACGAGAGTGCGGATTGCTTTTGCGATTCTGCCCTGCTTGCCGATAATCTTTCCGATGTCTTTTTTCGCAATCGTGATAACGATGTCGTTTGCATTGTTTGCATCTCTTTGCTCGACGGTGTAATCTCCGTCGGGGACGAGAGATGAAACAAGATATTCGACCAGTTCAATCATTGTCGTCACCAATTACTTTTTCTCGACGATGCCTTGAGAAACGAGCAAGCCCATAACCGTATCGGTGGGTTGAGCGCCTTTTGCGAGCCATTCTTTTGCTTTGTCGGCGTCAATAACGATTTGCTTGGGTTCGGAAACGGGATTGTAGAAACCGATTTGGTCAATATATTTGCCGTCTCTTGCCTTGCGAGAATCCATTGCAACGATACGATAGAAAGGTGCTTTTGTTGCGCCCATTCTGGTGAGTCTAAGTTTAACCATAATAGTTAATCCTCCATTTGTGATAAGATTTTTATTGATATATTTCTATATTTTCGTGTTTTTGAGAATACTTTTGGGGTTTTCTATCAGAAAAGTCCTTTCAAACCTCTCAAACCTTTAAGTCCGCCCTTTTGCATTCTTGCCATCATATCTTTGGTCATTTCAAACTGTTTGAGCAGTTGATTGACTTCCTGAATGGAAGTTCCGCTACCCTTCGATATGCGCTTCTTTTGCGACGCTTTGATGATGTCGGGATTTCGTCTTTCCTTTGGCGTCATCGATTGAATGATGGCTTTGGTTCGTGCGATTTGCTTTTCGTCGATTTGCGCGCCCTGTTTGAGTTTGCCCGAAAAGCCCGGGATCATCGACATCATATCTTGAAGATTGCCCATCTTCTTCATGCTGTCGAGTTGGCTGAGATAATCCTCGAGGTCAAAAGAATTCTCTTTGAGTTTCTTTTGGAGTTTGACCGCTTCCTCTTGCGATATTGCGGCTTCCGCTTTTTCGATGAGGGTTAGTACGTCGCCCATGCCGAGGATTCTCGACGCCATGCGTTCGGGATGGAAAGGTTCGAGATCTTCCATCTTTTCGCCCGTACCGTTAAACTTGATCGGCTTGCCCGTCACTGCCTTTATTGACAGAGCCGCACCGCCCCTCGTATCTCCGTCGAGTTTCGTCATAATAACGCCGGTGATATCGAGTTTTTTGTTGAAAGTGTCTGCAACCGTAACGGCGTCCTGACCCGTCATGCTGTCCACGACGAGCAAAATCTCGGTGGGCTTGACGGCGTTTTTGACGTTGACGAGTTCCTGCATCAACGCCTCGTCGATATGCAAACGACCTGCCGTATCGATGATCATCGTATCGTAGCCGTTTTTGAGTGCATATTCAACGCCCGCTTTTGCGATCTTTACGGGATCGATCTGTCCCATATCGAAACACTCTGTGTTCGCTTTCTTCGCAACGACGTGAAGTTGTTGAATTGCGGCAGGTCTATAAATATCCCCTGCAACCAAAAGCACTTTTTTGTTTTGCTTTTTGAGATAGGTTGCAAGTTTGCCGCACATGGTGGTTTTGCCCGCGCCTTGCAAACCGCACATCATATAAATCGTGGGTTGTTTGTCGCTGACGGCAAGTTTCTGATGAGTGCTGCCCATCAAAGCGCACAATTCCTCGTTGACGATTTTTACGATTTGTTGCGCAGGAGTAAGAGATTTGAGAATATCCTCTCCGAGTGCCTTTTCGCTCACCTTTGCCGTGAAATCTTTCACGACGTTGTAGTTTACGTCCGCTTCGAGCAAAGCCACGCGGATTTCGCGCATAGCCTGCTTAATCTCAAGTTCCGTCAACTTGCCTTTGTTGCGGAGTTTTGAGAATATATGGTTCATTCTGTCGGATAAACTTTCAAAAAGTGCCATTTATTCCTCCAATAACTGCCTCAGTTGTTCGGCGCAACGTTTCACCGTATCGTTCTCGATCGTATCGAGTTTGTCGATGACGGCGTGAATTTTTCTGTCTTTCTCGACAAGACGAAGTCTTTCTTCATACTCGCAAAGGTGTTTCTCACCCTTGTTTATGCCGTCAAGAACGGCTTGGCGTGAAATGCCGACGATATTTGCAATCTCCCCGAAAGACAAATCCTCGTCATAATGCATAACGAGCATATCGTTTTGTCTTTGAGTCAGAAGCGCGCCGTAATAACTTCTGAGCGTGGAAATTTCAAATCTATCCATATCACCCTATCAAGCATTTCAACTTGACACTATGATACTCCCAAATAAAAAAGGTGTCAAGCATTTTTGCAAGACACCTTAAATTTATTTAGGTTATAACAAAACTATATCAATAATGATTCAAAACATAATATCTTTTTTCGAAAATCGACCGTATTCGGTTTTATTCAAACGAGATTAGGTCAATCACGGAACATATTCATTCTCGATTACAGCAACGCTTGAATGAAGTCTTTTGCGTCAAACGGAATCAAATCGTCGATTTTTTCACCCACACCAACGTATACGACGGGAAGTCCGAGTTCCTCGCTGATTGCAAGCACAACTCCGCCCTTTGCCGTTCCGTCGAGTTTGGTGAGAATTATGCCGTCCGTGTCGATATCTTCGCTGAATATTTCGGCTTGCGACACGGCGTTTTGCCCCGTGGTTGCGTCGAGAACGAGGAATTTTCTAAAGTCTGCGTTCGGCAATTCTCTTTCAACGACTCGGCAAATCTTTTGAAGTTCCGCCATAAGATTCTTTTTGTTGTGAAGTCTGCCTGCGGTATCCACTAAAATCACGTCGTTACCTTTCGCTTTTGCGGACGATATGGCGTCAAATACGACTGCCGCAGGGTCTGCGCCTTCGTTGTGACGAATGACTCTCACCCCTGCACGCTGTCCCCATACTTCGAGTTGCTCGCTTGCGGCGGCTCTGAACGTATCTGCGGCGGCTACGACAACGGAATGACCTTGCTCTTTAAACATATGAGCAAGTTTCCCGATAGCAGTTGTTTTGCCAACGCCGTTTACGCCCGAAAGCAGAATAACGAGAGGATACTCGTATTCAGGGATATCGTAGTCGATATCTTGCGTCATAAGCTCGGCAAGCACGCCCTTTGCGTCTTCGGGCTTTTTGATTTTGCGCTTGAAAATCTCATCCTTGAGTTCTTCGATTAGATTCTCTGTCGCAGTGATACCGACGTCAGCCGTCAAGAGCGCTTCTTCGAGATTCTCGTAAAACTCGTCGTCAAGTTCTCTTGCGGAGAATGCAAAAAAGAGTTTCTTTGAAAACGCGTCTTTGGTTTTCTTTATCCCTTGTACGATTTTTTGAAAAAATCCCATAATTCACCTTAATAGATATTTATATTTTGTTGTTATCAGCTCACGCACAAAAGTGCGCACACACCAAGCAAGCGAAATAGCGGAACTGCGGTGTGAGGTTTTATCCGTGTCCGAACTGATAGCACAAATTCTCTGCGCGGTTAGGATTGCGAGAACAAGTGCGGTGTCAAGCAATATTTATTTGTTGCTTTCACCGCAACGCTATTTGAGCAAGTTGTGCGATAGCAAAATAATCTAGCAAGGCTCTCGACAATACGCATACTAGCGTGTCGCCGTTGCCTATATTAATTATTTCCTGTTTTGCATTAGGCACAATCCACCTAACGCCGTAGGCGTATCAACCAAACAAGCGTTCGTGCAAAATTGTGGCAGGAGTTCTTATCCGTGCTTGATTTGATAGCAGGCGAACGATTGTGCGGTAGTAGCAAAATAATCTAGCAAGGCTCTCGGCAATACGCACACCTGCGTGTTGCCGTTGCCTTAGCGACGATTATTTTGCGTGTTTCGCCGCCTCTTCAAACTCGATTGAGACTATCTTCGTAACGCCCTTCTCTTCCATCGTGACACCGAAAATCGTATCTGCGTGGCGCATGGTCGGTTTTCTGTGCGTGATGACGATAAACTGCGTATAGTCGCTGAATTTTTTGAGGAATTCCGCAAACAAGTTGACGTTTGCATCGTCGAGTGCCGCTTCGATTTCGTCGAGAACGCAGAACGGCATCGGTTTGAGTTTGAGGATTGCAAACAAAATCGAGATTGCCGTCAATGCCTGCTCGCCGCCGCTCAAAAGGCTGATGTTTTGCAGTTTCTTTCCCGGAGGTTGAGCATAGATGTCGATACCTGCTTCGAGAACGTCGTCGGTGTCTTGCATATTGAGGCGAAGTTCGCCCTTGCCGCCACCGAAGAGTTGTTGGAACACGTCCTTAAAGTTTTCGCTTATTTGATCGAACGCGTCGGAGAATTTGGTTTGCATCTCGCCCGTAAGTTCGTTGATAATTGTGACGATATCGTCGTACGCTTTTTGAATATCGTCGCGATACGTGGTTTGCTCTTGCAATCTCTCTTCGGTTTCTTTGAGGGTTTGAAGAGCGAGCGGGTTTACGTCACCGAGTCTGTTGATCGACTTTTTGAGTTCTGAAATAACAGTCAACGCACCGTACGCCTTAAATTCGGGATCTTTGAATTCAACCGCGCTTGCGTAAGTCAAGTCATACTCTTCGAGTATATGCTGTTGTTGCGTACGCATTTCGATATCGACGTTTTCAAGCATATTTTCGTCACGAACTTTCTTTTCGTTGACAGCCATTCTCTCTTCGGAAATGCGTGTCTTATCTTGATCGAGGGACACGATTTCGTCGGAAATGGTGCGCTTTCTTACGTTGAGGTCTGCAATCTGCTTTTCAAGCGCAGCAATACGCGCTTCGTCCTCTTTGGAGAAAGTCGTCTTTTCGGGCGCGTTGCTGATATTGTCGAGATTTTGTTGTTCGAGTTTCAAGGAAGCGATAACGTCGAGTTTTTCATCTTCCAATGCTTCTCTTTCGCGTTTGAAACGGAACAAATCCTGATCGCAAGCGTCGAGAATACTCTTATGACCTGCAAGTTTGACTCTTATCTCCGTCACTTGCTCTGCCATAGTTTCTCTTTCGCTCTTTTGCTCCGTGCTAGTGCTCTTGGAATTTTCGAGCAACGAGGTGTACTCTTCCTTCTTTTCTGCGACAACCTTTTCGAGTTCATCGATAGAACTCATCTTTTCTTCGAGTTCCTTGATACGCGCTTTGACGATTTCGTATTCCTCGGCGTTTTTGGAGATTTCCGCTTGCAAGGACTGAGTGACCTCGTACGCTTGTTTGGATTTGTCCTCGTTCAAGCCGTTTTCGATGCGCAATTCGCTGATTTCTTGGTTGAGTTGCTCGATTCTGTCCGACAAATCCTTGAGTTCTTGCTCACGCTCGGCGCGCTGATTGTTGATAAGCGCGATATTGTTCTTGATTTTTTCAAGATTTGCCTGAGCCTGCTCGATTTTCTTTTCCTGTGCGAGAAGACCTTGCGTTTGCGACCTTCTCGAACCGCCGGTGATTTCACCGCCGCGGGAGAAAATTTCACCGTCCAAAGTGACGATTTTTATCGACTGATTGTATTTTTTGAAAATTCTGATTGCGTTGTCGATATTGTTTACGACCACAGTGCCGCCCAAAAGCGTCTGTACGAATCCGTCGAATTTCTTATCGTATTTGATAAGATCGCTCGCAAGACCGTAGCAACCGGGCTCTGTGAGAACGCCTCTGTTTTCGCCCGTAAGCGGGCGAGGACGACAAGAAGTGAGAGGTCTGAACGTGACGCGTCCGTAACCTTTCTGTTTTAAATAATTGATGAGGTCGCTTGCGTCGCGCTCGGTTTCAACCAACACGTTTTGCATTGCGCCGCCCAAAGCGTACTCGATTGCCGCTTCAAAATCGCTCGGAACTGTGATAACCTCTGCAAGAACGCCCCAGATTTTTCCGCCGATAACGGGATCGTGCTTGCTGTCTTGCATGAGTCGTTTCACGGCTTCCTGATAGCCCGAATACTCGTTCTTGATCGAAGTCAAAAGGTTGAGATTGCCCTGCGCAAGGCCGAGTTTTGAGTTGAGACTTACGATATCCTCCGCATAACTTTGAATCGCTTCTTGATTTTCGAGTTTCGTGGACAACGCCTCGTTGTACTCGCTCATAAGGGCGCGCATACGCTCTTTGGTCGACTTGACTTTTCCGTCGTAAATGGCAAGATTGGTAAGTTCTTCGTCAAGGCGTGCTTTTTGTTGATTCACGAGGGATAAAAGCGTCTTTGCTCTCTCGTCGTTGATGCCTTTTTCGGCAATGAATCCCGAAAGGTTGGATTTGAGAGCGCCGAGGTCTTCTATTGCTTTGACGTAGTCGATATTGCGCGCTTCGAGGTCTGTTTCAGCACCTGCAAGCGATTTTGAAAGCAACGCGTACTTTTGTTGCAACGCCTCCGCTTCTCTGCTCGTTTGAAGGTAGATTTCAAACTCCGTCTCTTTCTTTTCTTCGGCTTTTTGAATGAGTTGTCCCGACACCGTGAGTTGATTGTCGATGGAAGTCAATTCGCTGTTCAAACGTTTGATTTCGCTTTGAATATGATTGATTTTCTCTTGCAAAACGCCTGCCGCGCCTTCGATTTTTGCCGCGTCGACTTTGAGTGCGATCAATTCGCTGTTGCTTTGGTCGTAGAGTCTGTCGATGCCTGCGGATTCTCTGATGCAATCGTCGTATTTCTTTATGCACTCGTTGAGTTGCATCTCTTTGAGTTTGAGTTCTTTTTCGCTTGCGGCAAGACGGTCGTAAATCTTTTGCTTTATGCTCTGATTGTTTTCGTAATTGTAAATGTAGAGATTGACCTCGTTCTTTTTGAGGTCGTCTTTGAGAGCAAAGTATTTTTCGGCGGTTTCGGCTTGTTTTTTGAGCGGATTTATCTGCTTTTGAATCTCGTCGATAACCTGATTTGCCGTTTCGAGATTGACGGCGGTTTTTTCGAGTTTTCTCTCCGCTTCCGTACGTTGCGCACGGAACTTGGATATGCCTGCCGCCTCTTCGAATATCTGACGACGATCGCCGGGTTTTGCAGACATAATTTCCGCAACTCTGCCCTGTCCGATGATTGAATATCCTTCCTTGCCGATACCCGTGTCGTGGAAGAGTGAAATGATATCGCGCATACGAACACGATTGTGATTTATGTAGTACTCACTCAAACCGCTACGGTCGAGTTTTCTTGTGATAACCACTTCTTCAAACGGCATAGTCGGGAAAATATGCTGATCGGAGTTGTTGAAAACGAGGGAAACTTCGCAATAGGACATGCTTTTACGCTTTTCCGTACCGGCAAAAATGACGTCTTGCATGTTTTTACCGCGCAGGGATTTTGCGCTCTGTTCGCCCAAAGTCCAGCGAATAGCGTCGGCAACGTTCGATTTACCGCACCCGTTCGGACCGATAATCGCCGTTACACCCTCTTGAAAGGGAATCTCGATTTTATCCGCAAAAGACTTAAAGCCTCTCGCTTCGATTTTGACGAAATTTAACAAAATCGTATACCTAACCTTATTTTAATACTAATAAATAATAGCATAAAGACGCGGCGTTTTCAAGCGGTTTTTATTATGTTTCACACAAGTTTCACAGCAAGCGTGAAACATATTTTGATTTTGAAAGATAAATATAAATTTAATGCAGTTAGAATATTGAAAAAGTCGCAACTTGCGCTTGCGACTTTTTGTGAAACATTTTAGTAATATGAAGATATCTGTTGATTTTTTCTCAAAACCATCGATACAACACTTCGATTTTGACAAATATTTGCGTTCTTTATTTTTTCAAAATTCCGTCGAGAGCAACTTTTGCGGCGTTCTGCTCTGCCTCTCTCTTCGTCTTACCCTTGCCTACGCCTGCAGTGAACGTGTTGATTTTCACCTCGACGACGAAATTCGGATTGTGAGCAGGGCCTGTGCGCTCGATCTCTTCGTAAGCAACAGAAACGTCGTTCCTCGATGCAAATTCGTTGAGTTTGCTCTTGTAATCCTCTTCACCGAAGTGTTTGCATTTGCCGTTGAACAAATCCGCAAGTTTTGAAAGAATAAATTTTTCGGCAACGTCGATGCTTTTGCTGTCAAGATAGATTGCGGCAATCATCGACTCAAACAAATCCGACATAATTTTCTCTTGCGAACTTATATACGCAAGATTCTCTCCCTTGCCTACAATTAGGTACTTTTCAAGTCCGAGTTTTTTCACTTCTTCGGCAAGAGGCTCTTTTGACACGATAGACGCACGGATTCTCGTCAATGCGCCCTCGTGTGCGTTCGGATTTATTTCCATAAGTCGTTTCGCGGCGATAAAGTCAAGAATACTATCCCCCAAAAACTCAAGCGACTGATAGTTTTCGAGCGCATTTTTGGACGCCGAACCGTGAGTAAGCGCACGCTCGAGAAGACTTTTATCCTTAAACGTATATCCAACGATTTTTTCGATTTTCTTTATATCTTTTTCTTCCATAACGAGCAAACGTTTTATGCCTCTTGGGTCGTTTGAGCAAGGACGCTCATTCCGTCGGCAATTTTATCGCAAATTCTGCTCTCTGCGAGCGATTTTGCTTGCAGAATGCTTGCTGTAATCGACTTTGCTTTGGACGCTCCGTGCGATTTTACCACGACTTTTTTCACACCGAGGAAGCACGCGCCGCCGTGTGCGTTGTAGTCCATTTTCTTTTTTACGTTCGCAAACACGGGTTTGAGCATAAGCGCGCCGAGTTTCGACTTCAATCCACCGCCGTACACGCCCTCTTTGATGAGCGAAAGCATAGTATTTGCCGTGCCTTCTGCGGATTTGAGCGCGATATTGCCGTTGAATCCGTCACACACCACAACGTCAAAATCTCCGCTGAGAATATCTCTTGCCTCGCAGTTGCCAACGAAATTGATACCTTCGGTTTCGGAAAGCAATTTATACGCTTCCTTCGTGAGTTCGTTGCCTTTATGTTCCTCGACTCCGTTGTTGAGAAGTCCCACGCGGGGATTTTTTGCGCCGAGCATAGCGGTTGCGTACGCGCTTGCCATAATGGCAAAATGCACGAGATTTATGCTCTTGCAGTCAACGTTTGCGCCGCAATCGCACAGCACCACCCCGTTGCCCTTCAACGTGGGAAGCACGGGCGCAAGCGCAGGACGAGTCACACCCTTGATGCGACCGACTTTCAGATATGCGCCGACAAGCACCGCGCCCGTCGAGCCTGCGGATACGAATCCGCCCGCTTCGTCGTCATGAACGAGCGCGTCAAACGCCTTGACGAGCGAACTTTCCTTTTTGGTTCTTATCGCAGTCGTGGGCGTATCGTCGTTGGTTATGACATCCTTTGCGTCGATTATATCCAGCCTGTTCTTGTCGTATTCTTTGCACTCGGCAAGAGACTTGTTGATTGCGTTTTCGTCGCCGACCAACACGACGGTCAAATTTTTATCCCGATTGAGAGCATCGACCGCTCCCGAAACTATTTGCAACGGAGCGTGATCACCGCCCATAGCGTCAACGATAATTTTCATATATCACCTATAATAGATTTATATGATCATTATATCAAGAAGCGCCGAGGAATACAAGAAGAATATACGGATTAAGATTGATTGAAAATATTCTCGCTATACCAATTAATATTTGGATTGACAAATATACGATAGTAAAATATTTAATGACGCAAAATAGATGAATAACGCAAAAGGCACGACTTGAACCAAAACCTAACGCACTTCCTGTACGTGATTTCGGACATTGCAAATTATTTGAAGTATTTAAGGGCGTTGTTTAGATGAAGAGCGCGGAAAAGCCCCTTGTACAGCAACCCTAATTTACTACGCTAGTTACTGCCTAAAAAAGATAATAACAGCATTTAAGGGCGCAAAATAGATGAATAACGCGAAAGGCACGACTTGAACCAAAACCCAACGTACTTTCCGTACGTGATTTTGTGGCAAGCCGTGCCTGACAAAGTTAGTCGCTATTTTGCGCCATTAAATTATTTTTCGGACTTTTTTTGAACAACCTGTTCACCATCATAGTATCCACACTTCGGGCATACTTGGTGGCTCTTGATCAGTTCGTGGCATTGAGGGCACTCGGTGAGACCGGGGGTCTTGAGTTTCCAGTTTGCAAAACGGGAATTCGTTTTGGATTTTGAGACTTTATTTTTAGGTACTGCCATCTTCTTACCTCCAATATTTTCGCAACATTTGCTTACACAGCTTTTTGATTATATAAAATCTATGTTAGGTTGTCAAACGCTTTTTGAAAGTTGCGAGCATTTGACGTCAATATTTTTGCATTTTCGGGCAATAATCGGCAAGATTATCCGAAAATCACCCGAAAAGCGTTGAATCTGTCATTTTCAAAGCGCAAGTGCTTTGGTCTCTCTTGCAATAGAGAGTTCCTCGTTCGTGGGAAGGATAAACACTTTGACTTTGCTGTCGGGCTTTGAGAGCACTCTCACGCCGTCGCCGTGTTGCTTGTTTGCCTCGAAGTCGAAATCGACGCCGAGATATTCCATATCTTCCATAACGAGTCTGCGCATGAGGTCGCTATGCTCGCCGATACCGCCCGTAAAGACGATAGCGTCAACGCCGTTGAGCACCGCCGCATACGAACCGATATATTTCTTGATACGATAAGCGACAACTTCAACTGCAAGTTTTGCCTTTTCGTTGCCCTCGTTGATACCTTTTTCGAGGTCGCGCATATCCGAGCTCAATTCGCTCACGCCGAGCATACCGCACTTTTTGTTGAGGTATTGCACGAGATCTTCGGGAGTAAGGTTGAGTTTTGCACGGATAAATTCGCTTGCCGCAGGATCGATATCGCCCGAGCGCGTACCCATAACCAGACCTTCAAGAGGCGTAAATCCCATAGAAGTGTCGAGGCATTTGCCGTCTTTCACCGCAGAGATAGAAGAGCCGTTGCCGAGGTGGCAGACGATGATTTTGCTCTCTTTTTTGCCGAGAAGTTTGATCGTTTCTTCGCTCACGAACTTATGAGAAGTGCCGTGGAAGCCGTACTTTCTCACTTTGTACTTGTCGTAGACCGAATACGGAATTCCGTACATATACGCCTTTGCAGGCATAGTGCTGTGAAATGTCGTATCGAACACCGCAACCATCGGAACGCCCGGCATAACTTCTCTGCAACTCTTTATGCAAGCAATATTGCCCGGCATATGAAGCGGTCCGAGTTCCGCATTCTTTTCGCAGATACGGATAACCTCGTCGTCGATGACGACAGAACTCTTGAAGTCCTCTCCGCTGTGGAGAACTCTGTGTCCGACGGCGCTGATTTCGTCGGTAGATTTGATTGCACCGTAGACGGGATCGACCATTGCTTTGAGCACGAGTTCGATAGCGGCGGTGTGATCTTTCATATTTTGTTTGATATTGAGCACTCTTCCGTCGGCAGTCTTTTGGGTGAGCTCACCGCCATCGAAAGTGATACGCTCGCAAAGTCCTTTGAGAATGGCTTGCTCGGTGTCCATATCGATAAGTTGATATTTGAGTGACGAACTTCCTGCGTTGATAACGAGAATCTTCATTGTATATCTCCCCTATTAGTCCTTTACGGATTGAAGTGCGGTGATTGCGGCAACAGCGGCGATATCTTCAGCCACACAGCCTCTGCTGAGGTCGTTTACCGGAAGAGCAAGACCTTGCATGATAGGTCCGATTGCCATACAGTTGCCAAAGCGTTGAGCGATCTTGTATCCGATATTGCCTGCGTCGAGGTTGGGGAAAACGAGGACGTTTGCCTGACCTGCAACGGGGCTGCCCGGCGCTTTTTGATTTGCAACGCTGTCAACGAGGGACGCGTCGAGTTGGAGTTCGCCGTCAACGTCGATTTCAGGATGCTCTTCTTTGACTTTTTGATATGCAACACGCACTTTTTCGACTGATTCGTGATTTGCGCTGCCCTTCGTAGAGAATGAAAGCATAGCGATTTTGGGTTGCATTTCGCAGATTTTCTTTGCGCTGCCTGCCGCCGCGACCACGATATCGGAAAGCTGATCGCTCGTGGGATACGGAATAACCGCGCAATCGGAAAAAATGTATGCCGGATACTTTTTGTATTTGAAATCTTCGGGCGGAACCATAACGAAGCAACTTGAAACGGAACTGATACCGGGGGCTGCCTTGATGACTTGGAACGCTGCTCTCGATACGTCTGCTGAACTGAACACCGCACCGCCGACGACACCGTCAACATCACCGCGCTTGAGCGCCACGCACGCGTAGAACATATTGTTGTTGGTGACGATATTGAGCGCTTGCTCCTCCGTCATACCTTTTGCCTTGCGAAGTTCAAAAAGCGTGTTTGCATATTCCGCTCTGTGCTCACTCGTCTTGGGATCGTCGAAAGAAACGCCCGTGAAATCGATTTCGGGGAATTTTGCTTTGATTTCATCCTCGTTGCCGATAAGAACGACTTTGCAAACGTTCTTTTGGGTGAGAATTTCCGCCGCTTTTGCCGCGCGTACGTCAGTACCTTCTGCAAGTGCTATCGTTTTGCCGAGTTTGCTTGCTCTGCTCATAAGATTTTCAACGAATTGCGTCATATAAAACTCCTAAAATGTTGCACTTTGATTGCAATTGTTTTATTTTTAGTTATAATTATAAATAAATAACTCACAAAAATCAACAATATGAGGATTTATTTTGAAAATAACCGCCGTAATAGCCGAATATAATCCCTTTCACAACGGGCATCTCAAGCAACTCAAAAAAGCCAAGCGCGAAACGAACGCCGACGCTTTGGTTGTCGTGATGAGTTCGTCGTTCACTCAACACGGAGATTTATGCGTTGAGGACAGATATACCCGTGCAAACTGGGCGATTCAGGCAGGAGCGGATTTGGTGCTCGAACTTCCCACCGTCTATTCTCTTTCAACGGCAAAAGGATTTGCCGAAGGCGCGCTCAAAACTCTTTCTATGCTCGGAGAATACACTCTCTCATTTGGTACGGAAAGCGACGAAATAGAGGATTTGAATATGGCGGCAGAGTTTATGCGGAGTGAATCAAAGGACGTAAGCAATCTTCTCAAGGGATATTTGAGCGAAGGATATTCCGTTGCAAAATCACGAACTCTCGCACTCGACAAGATACGCCCCGACATATCGAATATGCTCAAATCCCCCAACAACATTCTTGCCGTCGAATATATGAAAGCAGGCGCGGCGTACGGCGGAAAAGTGCAATATCATTCCGTCGAGCGCAAACCCGACGACGGCAAAAAATTCCTTTCGTCGACGAAAATTCGCAATCTAATAGCACAAAATGAAGATATTGCGGCGTTTATCCCCCCGTTCGTAGATCTTTCGACGCACACCGATATCGACAAATACAACGTCATTTCCACTTACGCAATGAAGTCTATGAGCGCAGAGGATCTCAAAGAAATCGCAAATATCAGCGAGGGTATGGAAAATCGCATAAGCCAATCCTCATTCAACAATATGGACGAGTTTTTGGGACTTACGAGCAAACGCTATACTCGCTCGACCATAAAAAGAATAGCGGCAAGCGCAACCGTCGGTCTTACCAAGGATTTGATAAATCTCGCCGCAGAGCAACCGCCCTATTGTACCGCTTTGGCGTTTAAGCCGTCAAAGAAGAAGGCGTTGCTCTCTTTGCTTGCACAATCTAAGGGCTATTTCTTCTTCAAGCACAGCGACTGCGAAAAAGATTGCCCCGTCCGCCCCCTCGTTGACCTCGACGAAAAGGCGGCTAAAATTCTCAAAATCTGTATGTAATCACACTTGTAATCACCGTTTACGATGAGCATATTCGCAAGGCAAGCGAATATGCTTTTTATATGCACTCAAATCTCAAAAACGAACACATTCCCAAAATACTCGCATGCGTTGCGATAACGGCTTTTATGGGCTTTATGCTCGCAAAACCCGACTATTATCTCGACTCGGCAAGGCGAGGGTTGAGTTTGTTTGCCTCGAGCGTGCTTCCCTCTCTTTTTCCATTCTATTTTTGCTCGTTGATTTTAACCTATATGGGCGCAGTGAGCGCAATCTCGAAAGTGGGTGCAAAAGGCGTAAAACTTATGTACAACGCGCCAAAAGAAAGCGCATACGTTTTGTTTTTAAGCATGCTATGCGGATATCCGGTCGGCGCAAGCACGATATACGAACTGTACGAAGCAGGCGCAATTACGCAAAAAGACGCCAAAAGCGTATGCTCGTTCTGCTCAACGTCCGGGCCGGTTTTTATGATCGGAACGATAGGCGGCGCAATATTTTCGAACGGCAAAGTCGGAGTTATCGTTCTCGTTGCGCACTATCTCGGCGCAATCGTAAACGGGCTAATATACAGAAAAAGAAAATCCGATCAAGACGCACACGTATTTGCTCGCACCGACGACGTTGACGGGTTACTGTCAAAAGCCATATCGAAAGCGACGATAAACATGCTCTACGTCGGCGGATATATCGTGATTTGCGGAATGATTATCGACACGCTCGAACTCGTCGGCATACGGCACGCACTTTCGGGGCTGGGAAACGCAAGAGAACCGATATTGTCCTGCGTCTATTCCCTTATCGAAATGACGAGAGCAAGTATAGAATGTTCGAAATGCGCAAACTTACAACTTGGAGTTACGCTTTGCACGGGAGCGGTGTCACTTGGCGGATTGTCGGTCACTCTGCAAAACTATACGTTTCTTTCAAAGTGCGGCGTAAGGTTTTTCGAATTGCTTTTGATGAAAGGCACACAGTGCGCGTTGAGTATGATTTTCTCATATATTTTGGGATTTTCGTTATAAGTAAAAAACTTTTCAAAATTTTTACGAAAAAGTGACATAAAATATTGACTTTTTGCGTTTTCATTTTTTATAGTGTAGCCAAAAGGATGAATTTCCAACAATTTCGGAGGGAAATATGAAAAAAAATTGGAGCAACACGGTGCTTGTTGCTTATGTCCTTTTACCGAAAATCGTAAAAGAACTGAACTTCGGCATCGAAAGTCGCGTAAAATCGAGTTTTCAGAGCAGACACTTGAAAATCGGTGTAAGCAACGAGCAATTAATTAGTGAAATCATCGCACTGACCGACGAAAAACGGAAAATCGTCAATTTACGATACCTCATCAACGAAGCGCTTAAGCAGATGAAAGAAAAATCACGCGATATTCTCGTGGACAGAATGATAAACAAACGGACTTTCAACGAAATCTCCGAGTCGCAAAATATCGCAATGCGCACCACTTTCAGACGTCTCGAAACAGCCGAAAACGAATTTGCCAAAATCCTATCTTCACTTGGTTACGGAGAAAGGAAATTGGAAGAAGAGTTTTCAAACGACAAATATATCGGTTCGATATACAAGCGAATCCAAGACGACAAGTACTTCGTCGCAAAAAATCTGTAAACCCCACAAAAACTAAACAAAAAAAGGTTTTGCCGAACGATGCGGTTTTTTTTGCATTGCAAAATTGCAAAAATGCCGACTCAAAATCGGCGATTACCGCAAAAATATCACGATTCAAAGAGGTTTCAACATTAATTTTTCAAATTTTACCTCTTTTATCTCATATTCACTATACAACCTAATTCTCTTCCATATCTTGTATCACAAAAAAGCGATGCAGCAAAGCATCGCTTTTTTGTTCTATAAATATGTTTTCAAAATGCAAATTAATAGCAATTCTTTATGGTTATGTTCAAAAACGCGTCCATATCGAAAAGCGTCCAAGGTGCGACTTCCGGCGGATAAACTCTGAAAACCATCTCTTTTCCGCTCACGGGATGAGCAAAGCGGAGTTCCGTCGCCCAAAGACAGAGCGGATATTTGCTCTGTGCCTTATTTCCATACTTCTTGTCACCGACGATAGGATTGCCCATATTTGCAAGTTGCACGCGGATTTGATGACCGCGCCCCGTGACGAGATTCACCATCAAAAGGCTCACGTCGGTTTTCTTGCAAAGCACCTTATAGTCGAGTTCGGCATATTTTGCACCCTCCGAGAGAGCAGGAACGACCTTCACCGTGTTGGTATCGGGGAACTTTTTGAGATAGCAAGTCAATTTGTCTGCGCTGTATCTCGGTGCGCCGTCCACGATTGCAAGATATCTCTTTTCGACGCCGCCGTCGCGGATTGCCTCGCAAAGTCTTGACGCGGCTTTTGAAGTTTTTGCAAACACCATAACGCCGCCCGTGGGTCTGTCGAGTCTATGCACGAGTCCGAGATAAGCGTCTCCCGGCTTGTTGTACTTCTCAACGAGATATTGTTTGAGCAAAGTGAGCATATCCGCATCGCCGCTCTCGTCCGCCTGAACGGGTACGTCGTAGGGTTTGACGACAACGAGAATGTGGTTGTCTTCGTATACGATTTTAAGGTCCTGATATGTCATAAATTTATCCTATATGTTGATTTTTGCTTGATTGTCTTTTGCGCTTTTCTTTGCCGAGCAGCAGTTACCTTTTCGAGTATCTAATCGGTTTGATTGCCGTCGCAGTTCATTTTTCAAACGTAGCAAACGCCGTGCAACCTTGTGGTAGAACGAGTCCTTCTTCGGTTGCGAGTCCGATTTCGTCCGCGTCGATGATTGCGTTTTTAGGAAGCGTAAGTTTGAGTATGTTTGCCATAACCGTCGGTTGCAATCCCGTCGTGTACGAGTTGAGGCACACGAAGAGCGGATTGTCGGAGAGCAGATTTGCAACGAGTTCGCAAAGTTCGGATATACCCTCTTCAATCTTCCATTTTTCGCCGTTCGGACCTCTTCCGAAACTTGGCGGATCGAGGATAATCGCGTCGTATTTTTTTCCTCTTCTTATCTCTCTTTGGCAGAACTTGAAGCAGTCATCGATGATATATCTCATACCCGAATTGTCAAGACCGCTCAACCTCACGTTTTCGCCTGCGCGCTCGACCATCGCTTTTGCGCTGTCGACGTGGCACACTTTTGCGCCCGCCTTAAGACACGCCACCGACGCCGCGCCGGTATATCCGAACAGGTTGAGCACGGAAATTTCCCTGCCCGACTCTTTGATGAGTTTCATCATTCTGTCCCAATTGACGGCTTGTTCGGGAAAAAGCCCCGTGTGTTTGAAACCCATAAGTTTCAACGAAAAGGTCAAGTCGCGCCAGGACAGCGTAAACTCGGACGGTACGTTACGGCGGAATTTCCACATTCCACCGCCCGTGCGAGAACGCTCGTACACTGCGTCAACGCCCTTGTAGTCGGCAAGAGGCGTTTTTGCATGCCAAATCACTTGCGGATCGGGACGAAGAAGGGTAATATTCCCCCACTTCTCGAGTTTTTCGCCGTCACCTGTGGCAATGACCTTGTATTCTTTCCAATCGGGAGCAATTTTCATCAGATTCTTTTCACCGAGATAGTGACGTTGTCGCCGTTTATATCGCAGTCTTTTGCAAAACCGTCGATGGTTGTGGAAATTGAGTCTGCAAGCACGTCGGAGAGGAAGTCCGCTTTCTCAAACACTTTGAGCGCAATGCCCTCAGCCTTGTATCCGACGACGATATGGTCGGTCACCTCGAAGCCTGCTTCCTTTCTCATAGTCTGAATCTTGGACACGATTTCACGCTCCGCACCCTCGAAAATGAGGTCGTCGGTGAGTTGAGTATCCAAAACCACGGTGGTTTCTCCGTCGCTTTCGCTCGAATATCCTTCTTTGTTCTTCATGCTGATGAGCAAGTCGTCTTTAGAAAGTTCCACTTCTCTGCCGTCAACGTCTGCCTTAAACAAACCGTGAGACTTGATTGCGGACACGATTTCGTTGGCTCTTGCCTGCAAAACCTCTCTGATTTTGCCGAGCAAACTGCCGTATTTCGGTCCGAGCGTGCGAAGTTGCGGCTTCAAATCGTAACTTACGAACACGTTACTGTCGCCCGACACCTCAACGGACTTGACGTTGAGTTCGTTCTCGACGAGTTCTTTGAGGTCGTTTGAGAGTTCGTATCTGCCGTTGTAGAAAAGTTTGGAAAGCGGCTGTCTGTTCTTGAGGTTGGAGGCGTTTCTTGCGGCTCTGCCGAGAACGACGAGTTTGAGCACGTCGCCCATACCGTTTTCGAGTTCCTTGTCGATATACTTCTCGTCTGCAACGGGGAACGAACAAAGATGTACGCTTTCGGGAGCGTCCTTATCGAAGTTGCACACGAGGTTGCGATACATACTCTCTGCCATAAACGGCGTGTACGGGGCAAGAATCTTCGAGAGCGTAGAGAGCACGGTGTAAAGCGTCGTATACGCCGCCTCTTTACTCTTGCTCATCTCGCTTCCCCAGAAACGCTCGCGCGAACGACGGACGTACCAGTTGGAAAGGTTGTCAACAAACTCTCCGATTGCGCGCGAAGTTTCGGTGATTTTGTATTGTTCCAATCCCTCGTCAACGGTCTTGATGAGCGAGTTAAGGCAAGAGAGGATCCATCTGTCCATAATGGTGAGTTTCTGATCCTCGAGTCTATGCTCCGTGGGATTGAATTTGTCGATTTCTGCGTACAGAACGAAGAACGCATAGGTGTTCCAAAGCGTACCCATAAACTTGCGTTGGGTTTCGCTCACTGCGTCTGCGTGGAATCTCGAAGGAAGCCACGGTGCGCTCGTGGTGTAGAAATACCATCTCGTAGCGTCTGCGCCTTGCTTGTCGAGCACCGTCCACGGATCGACGACGTTGCCCTTATGTTTGGACATTTTGATGCCGTCTTTGTCGTTGACGTGACCGAGAACTATACAGTTTTTGAACGGAGCGCGACCGAAAAGCACCGTGCTTACGGCAAGAAGCGTGTAGAACCAACCTCTCGTTTGGTCGATAGCCTCCGAAATGAAGTCTGCGGGAAAAACTTTCTCGAAAATATCCCTATTTTCAAACGGATAGTGCCATTGAGCAAAAGGCATAGATCCCGAGTCGAACCAGCAGTCGAGCACTTCGGGTGTACGCACCATTTCGCCGCCGCATTCGCACTCCCACTTTACCTCGTCGATATACGGACGATGCAATTCGACGTCGTGATCGAGATGCGCTTTTTCGCGCAATTCCTCGCGAGAGCCGATGACGTGCACCTTTCCGCACTTGTTGCACACCCAAATCGGAAGCGGCGTGCCCCAATATCTTTCTCTTGAAATGCCCCAATCGATGACGTTTTCAAGGAAGTTGCCCATTCTGCCATTTTTGATGGTTTCGGGCATCCAATTGACCGAATCGTTGGAAGCGAGAAGTTGCTCTTTTACAGCGGTCATTTTTACAAACCAACTCGAGCGAGCGTAGTAAAGAAGCGGCGTGTCGCATCTCCAGCAGAAGGGATAACTATGGGTGAATTTCATTGCCTTGAACAGTTTGTTTTCGCCCTTAAGTTTCTCGATAATATACTTGTCTGCGTCCTTGCAGAACAAGCCTTTGAAGTCGTATACGGCGTCTTTGAATCTGCCTCTGTCGTCAACCATCTGAACGAAAGGCAAACCGTACTTTTTGCCGACTTTGCTGTCATCCTCGCCAAATGCGGGCGCGATATGCACGATGCCCGTGCCGTCGGTGAGCGTGACGTAAGAATCGTTGGTGATATAGTGCGCCTTTTCCTTTGCGCCCGTGTCGTAATCGAAAAGCGGTTCGTATTCTACGAATTCGTATTCGCAACCCTTTTTCGTGTCGATTTTGACGTACTCGTTTTCATCTTTGAACAAGGACGGAATCAAAGCGTCTGCGAGGATATAAAACTCCTCTCCGACTTGAATCTTCGTATAGTCCTCTTTGCCGTTCATACAAAGAGCGACGTTAGACGGAAGCGTCCAAGGCGTAGTCGTCCAAGCGAGGAAATACGTGTTTTCAATGCCTTTAACTTTGAATTTGACGAAAACGGAAGTTTCCTCAACGTCCTTGTAGCCTTGCGCCACTTCGTGAGAGGAAAGAGCCGTTCCGCAACGAGGACAATACGGCACGATTTTGTAGCCTTTATAGATAAGTCCCTTGTCAGCCATCTGCTTGATAGCCCACCATACCGACTCGATATAGTTGTTGTCGTAAGTGACGTAGGGATTTTGCATATCCGCCCAATACCCGATACGATCGGACATTTTTTGCCACTCGTCGGTGTATTTCCAAACGGATTCCTTACATTTTTTGATAAAAGGCTCGATGCCGTACTTTTCGATTTCCTGCTTACCGTCGATGCCGAGTTGTTTTTCGACTTCCAATTCCACGGGCAGACCGTGAGTATCCCAACCCGCTTTGCGCAAAACGTGATAACCCTTCATCGTCTTGTAGCGAGGGATAATATCCTTCATAACGCGAGTGAGAATGTGTCCGATATGCGGTTTACCGTTCGCAGTGGGCGGACCGTCGTAAAAACTAAATTCGGGATTACCTTCGTTCTTTTTTACGCTCTTTTCAAAAATGTTCTCCTCTTTCCAAAAAGCGAGAACCTCCTTTTCGCGATCGACGAAATTCAAATTTGTTTCAACAGGTTTGTACATATTGTCCTCTGAATGTAAATTCTTTTATAGATTTTTAAGTATAATATAAGCGCAGTCAAAACGCAACAGAATTGACACAAAGTCGCTAAAATGTTTGACAAAATCAATCGGCGTGATACAATCAAAACGTAAATGCGGGCGTAGTTTAATGGTAAAACGAAAGCTTCCCAAGCTTTAGTCGTGAGTTCGATTCTCATCGCCCGCTCCAATATTGCACGCTCTTCGGCGTGCTTTTTTTATTCGATCATAGGTTTGAGATTCCAAAAGTTCACTTGAGCACAAGCATACGCAAACCAATAACATTAACAAATTCAAAATCGACTTCACAACACGATTCGTATACTATATCACACTTTTCGTGCATTTTTTAACTAATATTGTACGTTTTTGCTTAAATTTTGTATATTTTCGCATTTTTATTTAACATTGGGTACACGATTCGTATTTGAAAATCATTGTACACGATTCGTGTATATTTGCGTTTTTATTAAATCGCACTTAATAATTCGGAGATTTACAATCACAAATGGACTTATGCTCAAAAAGTGGTATAATTAGATTATCAAAAAAACGAGGTACAATATGAACGTTTTTGAAACTTCGCATTTAACGAAGAAATACGGCAAAGACAAAGTCGTTCTCGACGACGTAAGTCTCTGCGTACGCGAAGGCGACATATACGGCTTGGTCGGAAGAAACGGAGCGGGAAAAACTACACTTATCAGAATTCTTCTCGGTCTTGCAAATCAAACGAGTGGCGAGGTACGTATTATCGGAGCAAACACTCCCGACGCACTTGCCTACGAGCGCAGAAAAATCGGATCTATCGTCGACTCCCCTGCCCTATCGACTCACCTTACCGCGCTCGAAAATATGAAATCGATGGGATATGCTCTCGGAGTAACCAACGAAGAAAAACTTAAAGATATTCTTCACAAAGTCGGTCTTGACCCGAACAACCCCACAAAAGTCAAAAATTATTCACTCGGAATGAAACAACGTCTTGCAATTGCGGTTGCTTTGATAAACGATCCGAGCATACTCATTCTCGACGAGCCCGTAAACGGACTCGATCCAACGGGCATATTCGAGGTGCGCGAACTTCTTCAACGACTCAACAAAGAGGATAACGTCACGATTCTCATTTCTTCGCACCTTCTTGCTGAACTTCAGAAACTCGCGACTTGCTACGGTGTCATCGAAGGAGGAAAACTCGTCAAGGAAATGCGCCAAAGCGACCTTGAAGAACTTTGCAGACCTTATATCAAAGTCGTCGTGGACGATTTGAAGGTTGCGCTCAACGTCGTAGTCGAAAACTATCACGCCCACGACTTTGAGATTCTCCCATACAACACCCTTGCGCTTTACGACTTATCCAAAGGGATTCCTCAAGTCGCAAAACTTTTCTCGGACGCCAACGTTACGGTTTTAAGCATATCAGAGTGTCAAGGCGATTTGGAGTCGACTTTTATTTCGCTTATGGGAGGTATCAAAAATGAAGGATAATTCGTTTTCTTTGGCTTTAACAAGCGACGTATACAGACTTAGGAAACTTAAAAGCGTCTGGATATCTCTCATTATAATGTTCGTGCTTACGTTCTTGTCGTTTGCGGCGTACTGGATAGGTATCAGAATCGTAAACGCCACACCGCCCGAGCAAGCACCCGAAATCGGTGCAACCGTTCATTTTCTCAATACATTCGCAACGAGTATGCTTTTCGGCTCGTCGTCGACTGCGAACGTTGAACTTTTCATTGCAATCGTAGCGTGCATTTTCATCGGCAAAGACTTTTCATGCGGATATATCGCGCTCACCACTGCAAGAGGCACGAAGCGTGTTAACACGTATTTCTCAAAATGGCTCTCGCTAGTATGCCTTTTGATAGTCTATATGTGCTTTGCACTTCTTCTGAGCGGAATATTCTTTGCAATCAGCGGAAGCCCCGGCGGATTTACAGGCGCAAACTTTGCAACGCTTATGCGCAACTTTGCCCTCCAACTTCTTGCAGGAATCGCAAGCGTATCGATTTTTGTGATGATAAACTTTCTTTGCCGTTCGACCGGCACGTCGATTGCAACGAGCATCGCGCTATATCTGCTTCTCAATATAATCGTCAGCGTCATCACGACGATATTGAGCATCGACAATACCGACGGCAACAACCTCGATTGGACGATATTCCTGCCAATGCAGCAAACGAGCATCGCAACGAGCGCAGATAAACTCTCGACGGCAGAAGTTGTCGCCGCAACGGTTATGCCGATTGTCTACACCGCAATCGCAACGCTTATTGGATATTTCACCTTTGAAAAGAGGGACATCAAATAACAAAAACATTGCCAAGCAGAAAATCTCGTCATCGATAACGCCGTTTATAAAGGCAACTTCGGTTTGACAATTAAAACAAAATAACCTATACGATACAACGAAAAAATCGTCGGAAAACGGCGATTTTTTTCATAGTGAAAATCGACAAATATTATTGTTGCAAAAATTAAATCTAAATGCTATAATAATCACACTGTGCTAGACGGGGAGCTTGCGGTGCCCTGTAAACTACAATCCGCAATAGTAGTGTCGAACGCCGTCCGAGGTCTTTGATATGGTTGGCTGCACGGTGCAAGGAATGTTGATATCAAGGTCCCGTGCAATGTCATACTGCGAACCGTGTCAGAGCTTGACCGCAGCAGCACTAAACAGGCGTTGGCGTGTGCCACGGGGAAACTTTGAAGGAGTCACCTACACCGTTTCCGCTTCGGTATCGATTATCGAAGGCGGTGCACAGTTTTTTGAAAGCAAAGCGCACAATGTAAAAGTTGTGCGCTTTTTAGTTAATAACGAATATTTAATAATTTTGGGCGTGGATTCACCTCCACACCCCAATAAAGTATTATGAAAATAATGCGATATTGGGCAAATAACTGCTAAATGACGTCGATATTTAGATGAAGAACAAGAAAGAACCGCTCCCACCGACATGAGCGTACTTGCCGTACGTGACTGTTTGTGAGAGCGGTTCTGACACAGTTATTCGCTAAATAGCGACGTCATTTCTTGTTTGCTTCTTCTTCACGCTTCTTGGCATCCGCAATAATCTTATCATTGTTCATTGCAGGCACTTCTTCGTAGCGGACGACGTGCATTTCAAATTTGCCGCGACCTTGAGTCATGGAGCGCAAATCGGTTGCATAGCGGAACATTTCGGCTTGCGGAACTTCGGCAGTGATGATTTGCTTGCCGTTTGCCATATCCGTGCCGAGAATACGACCGCGACGCTTGTTCATATCGCCGAGGATATCGCCGAGATACTCGTCCGGAACGGTGACCTTTGCTTCAACGATAGGCTCGAGGAAGCACGGACCTGCCGCCGCGATACCGTCTGCGTACGAAAGTTTTGCAGCGGTGACGAATGCGATTTCCTTGCTGTCGACGGGGTGATATTTTCCGTCGTAAAGCGTTGCTTTGAGGTTGACGAGCGGATAGCCTGCCAAAACGCCGTGTTTGATTGCTTCGCGCAAACCTTTTTCGACTGCGGGGATGAATTGACGAGGAACTGCGCCGCCGACGACTGCGTCGACAAATTCAAATTCACCGTCAGCCGCGCCCGGTTCGTACTTGATGAACACGTCGCCGTATTGACCTGCGCCGCCCGATTGTTTCTTGTGCTTGCCTTCTGCTTGAGAAGTCTTGCGGATAGTTTCGCGATAAGCGACTCTTGGTTCTTGCCAAGTGATATCGATGCCGAGTTTGGACTTGACGCGTTTGCACATAATGTCGAGTTGCGCCTCGCCAAGACCGCTGATAAGCACGTCGCCTGTTTCGATATTCTTTTCAACCTTGAAGGTTGCGTCTTCTTCTTGCATCTTGATAAGACCTTGGATGGCTTTTTCTTCGTCTTTGAGAGCCTTAACCGCATAGGAGATGACGGGCTTGGGGAATTCTATTTTTTCAAACTCAATCTTTGAATCGCTTGATGCAACGAGCGTATCGTTGGTGTTGGTATAAACGAGTTTTGCAACAGCGCCGATATCGCCTGCGTTGAGGCAATCGACGGGCTCTTGCTTTTTGCCCTTGAGCACGTAAAGCGTACCGATTTTTTCGGGTTTTTCAACGCTAGCGTTGAACACGTTGTCGCCGCTTGAAAGTTTGCCGCCGAGAACCTTGAAGATGAGGAGTTTTCCGACGTAGGGGTCGACGACCGACTTGATGACCTGTGCACAGAACGGAGCGGACGGATCTACGCCGACTTCGGTTTCTTTTCCGTCAACGATCGCTTTGATCTTGTGCGCTCTTTGCGGATGCGGCATAAGATCGACGAGTTTGTCCATAAGGCGTTTGACGCCCTTTGACGTTTGAGCGTTGCCTGCAACGAGCGGAACGAAGATATCGTCTGCGATTGCGGCGTGCAAACCTTTTTGAATTTCCTCTTCGGTGAACGCTTCGCCGTCGAAGAATTTCATCATAAGTTCCTCATCGGTTTCTGCAATGAGTTCCATAAGTTTGCCGTTGAACTCCTCGACTTCTGCTTGCATGTTTTGAGGAACGGCGATTTCTTTTCCTTGCAAATCGAATGCTTTATCAGTCAAAACGTCAACGCAACCGATCATCTTGCCACCTTCCATAATGGGAAGTTCGATGGGGATAACGCTCTTATATTTAGCCATAATCGCCCTTGCAGTGCCCAAGAAGTCACTGTTGTCCTTGTCAACGGCGTTGACGAAGATGAGAGCGGAAACTTTCTTTTCTTGGCAGAGCTCGAGGGCCTTTTCCGTACCGACGGTGATAGAACCCGTTGCGCTTGTGACGACCACTGCGCTGTCTGCAGCGTGGAGAGCGGCAATCATTTCGCCTTCGAAGTCGAAGAAACCGGGAGCGTCGAGGATATTGATCTTGGTGTTGCGGTAAATCGCATAACCCAAAGACAAAGAAATGGATATTTTGCGTTTGATTTCTTCGTCGTCATAGTCCATCGTCGAAGAGCCGTCGTCGACTTTGCCCAAACGGTCGATAGTCTTTGCTTCGAACATCATGGCTTCTGCGAGGGACGTTTTACCCTCGCCGGAGTGGCCGATGAGAGCCACGTTGCGGATTGAGTCTGTATCAAAAATCTTCATAATTTACCTCTTTTGAAGTGGATAGTACAATTATATAATAAATTTTATATATTTTCAACTACATTTTTTACCCAAAACGAGCAACCGACCCCGCATCGAACAAAACAGTGTATTAGATAGCGGAAAATTTTTTTAGATTTTGCATTTATAATTTTGCGTCGATAAAAATTAACTCGGTTAGAATATCAATTTTTGCAGTTGAGTTTTTCACGATTCGGAAAAACGCTGTCAACACGTCCGTTTTTATCATATATAGAAGATATGGCAACCATAGGCGTATACGACAGCGGCATCGGAGGGCTAACCACTCTCAAAATACTTCTTGAAAAATTCCAAGGGAACGACTTTTTTTATCTTGCCGACAACGCTCAACACCCTTTCGGCACGAAAAGCGAAAAGGAACTCGACGCGATAGTTACCGCCGGTATTGCCAAGTTGAAAAACCACTCGGATTTCGCCGTGCTTGCTTGCAACACCGCCTCAACCGTATGCAAGGAAACAGACGTATACAAACTTCTCCCAATTCTGCCGACGACGAATAATATTTTGGCGGACGATTATCTGCTTCTTGCCACCCGATTTACCATCGAAAACACTAAAATTCCATATACGAAAGTTGCCGACACGTCGGAACTTGCCACCCTCGTTGAAGTTCAAGCCTCCATAAACTCGAAGCGCGGCAATCTCGATATGAGTGCGATTCTTCCCTATCTTGCCAATCGATTATTCAAATTCAAAGGCGTAAAGAACGTCGTACTCGGCTGTTCGCACTATCCGTATTGCAAAAAAGAGATATCCAAAATCCTCGGCGACGTAAGATATTTCGACGGTAACGACACTCTTATAAAACAACTCGAAAAGCAAGTTTCACCACAAAACGCGCAAAGCGAAATCCGCTTTGAATTTACGGGCGGAAACGAAGAAAAGAAATACAGAAAAATCCTCTCGATATTGCAAAATACTCCCTGATTTATCAAAAAAAATCAAAGCAAAATATATACCATAAAAGCCGCGAATCTGCGGCGTTTTTATTTAGTATAAATTTAGTTTGAGCGCGTTAGAATGTCGTTTTTACAACTTAAACGCAAGATTAATCGCTTTTGAAACGACGTTTGAAGCAACGCCTACGACGTAGTCGATATCGCGCGGCGCAACGATCAAATCCGACAGCGTGTTTTTGGCAAGTTTCGCTCTTAAATTATACTCGTTTATATCAAGTTTTTCTTCGCCTGCCAATTCTTTCACAAAGGTATAAATTCCCGTTCTCAACGACAACAAAAGCGGAACGCCTATTGAGAAAGTCGGCACGGACAAAACGCTTTTGTCTATGCGCTCTTTATCCTGCCCGACGCCGCTCCCCGGTGAGATTCCGCAACTTGATATCTGAAAAGACTTCCCGAGCCTTGACACTGCGCCCGTTGCAAGTGAATCGATAAGAATCACGCACGACGGCTTGATTTTTGAAACAGCGCCCGACACGAGTTCTGCGGACTGAATCCCCGTCATACCGAGTACGCCCGTAGAAAACGCGCACAAACTCTGCTTTCCGACTGCGCTGAGATATCTCGTAACCTTAACGTCTTCGACGCATCTTTGCCCGAGCGAATCGGCAACTATATGCCTGTTTCCGAGTCCCACGACAAGCACGGGCGACGATTTTTTGACGATTCCCACGAGTTCCGCAAGGCAAAACGCAATCTGTTTTGTCAGATATTCGCAAGAAGACTGTCCCTCAAGCGTTTCTTTCACGCAATCGAAAGTGACGTAAACGCCCCTTTCTCTACCCGTTTTCTTTGCGTCCTCGATCGTTTTCACTCTAAGCGTGCGTTTGACGATCCCGTACGAAAGCGGTTTTGCGTCGCAATTTGTCAAATGTCCCGTCGATTGAGCGCTTTCAATCGCCATATCGGTGACGAAGTCGAAATTTTTGAGCATATTCATAACATTATTGTGCATAATCGCAAAAATTCCATTCAAAACGGTTGCAACTTTGTTTCACATATGCTAATATATCAAAGATATTTATCAGTACAAAAGTACGAGGAGAAAAATATGCCAAATATTAAGTCAGCAAAAAAGAGAGTTATCACTTCCGATAAGAGAAACGAAATCAACACCGCAAAGAAAGCGCGCGTTAAAACCGCAATCAAGAAATACAACGCAGCAATCGAAGCAGGCGACGTTGCTCTTGCAGAACAACTCCTTCCCGAAACCGTATCCGTCATTGACTGCGCTTTCAAAGACGGTATCTACAAAAAGAACACGGTTGCGAGAAAGAAATCCACTCTCTGCCGCGCATTGGACGCACTCAAAGCAAACAAGTAAGCAATTGAAAATCGCAAAAATCAAAAGACTGTTTGAAAACAGTCTTTTTTTCGTTGCATGGATTTTATCCGTTTTTATTTGGTTTTAGATTTTTTGATAAGAATCGTCGATACTACGCCGACGAAGCAAACCGCGAGCGCACACGAAAGCACGATCGTCACGATATCGAGAACGCGTGACTTTTCAAGAATTTCGGTTTTTGTCTTAACGATAATCTCACTCGTAAAATAATCCCCTATTTTCGCCTTTACGTAGTGCACGCCTTCTTCCTCAAACTTGCAAGAAAACTCGTTTCCCGTCCCCACACACTTGTCGTCAACGTACCAAAGCACACTCGTACCGGGTTTCGTATTTTGCAGCACCTTCTCGTCCACCGAAAACTTAATCAAATCGCCCTCTATCGTGTCGATAGATCCGTCGGCTTCGTTCAAATCTATATTTTCGCCGTTCTTTGAAACGTCGATTTGGATTTGTTCGGTTTCTCCTCTGTCGTATTCGACGTACTCGACCGAAACGGTGCATTGCGACGTCTTAATTTCTGTCCCATACGTCCACTCGGCGTGAACTTCAACGCTTCCGATCTCGTTTTTTGGCGTATATTCAAGCAAAAACGAATCTTCCGACGGATTGTCGATGCTCTTGCCGTCGATTTTCCACACGACGTTTCCTTTTCCCTCATACGAGTGCGGGAAAATTTCAAATCGAAGTTTGACGGGATAAACGTTGTTGATATATTGGCTCAAACCACCGCCGTTTTCGTCCGCAACGATACGCGCTCGAATTTCGTCGGTCAGCAGTTGCTTAAAATCGAACACTGCGTTTTTGAAACCGCTTTTCGATATTGATTCGGAATACGAACTCTTGACGTATTCTGCAATTTCCGTACAAGATTTGTTTTGCTCTTTCGATACGGCGCAATACGCTCTGTCTTTGAGCATAGCAAGTGCGCTTGCAAAAGCGACGATAGGCGACGCCATGCTCGTTCCGCCGAGGGATTTATAAGCGTCTGCGGTTTTCCCGTCCGCACTGAAAATCGCGCTACCGGGAGCGCATATATCGTACGCCGAGCCGTAGTTAGAGGTTGCGGCAAGTTTCTTTTTCCCGTTTTCAACGGTGTAATTCATAACGCCTATAACGTTTTTGCTCGCACCCGGATAATACCACTTATTCTTTGACGAAGTGCCG
>ULOF01002665.1_pt1 | contig 32980 bp, 27 predicted proteins | sample 1952371 | NCBI WGS metagenome assembly ULOF01 (sample SAMEA4835597, study PRJEB28245) | human gut metagenome | biome: gut microbiome; material: fecal sample | place: Denmark | collected 2008 | reverse complement strand
TTGTAGGTTCGAGCCCTACTCGGGGAGTTTTTTATAATAGTTATTTTTTAAAGGCATGAAACATAATTGCCTGCATATAATGAAATATATACGGCGCCATAGCCAAGTGGTAAGGCAGAGGTCTGCAACACCTTCATCACCAGTTCAAATCTGGTTGGCGCCTCTCATTAAGAAACTCATCATTCCTTAAAAGAGTAAGGATTGGTGAGTTTTTATTTTATATAAGAAATATAATTTTTTGTGCACTTTTTATTTCCTAAACTGGTTATTCATCAAAGAAACTGGTTATCTGTCAGAAAAATGAAAAAAAGTTATATGTATATGATATAGTATGGTAGCTGATAATTATAAAATTTAAGATAACTATGTGATGATAAAGAGCAGGAGGGTGTTATTATGGATGCAATATATTCAATCGAATTAAAAAAAATCGAAAAAACTGCAGATGATTTGGATAATATTAAAAACTCGCTAGTTAAATGTCAAGAAGAATTAATCAGTATAACAAATAATTTGGATAAAAAGGTATTTAAAGATGTTATTCATATATTGCAACAACTAATAGAAGTAGAAAACTATCCTGAAAAGATTATATTATTTCAAGACACATTACAACAAATTGTTGCACAATATAGGCAGGTTGAAAGAGCAATATTAGAACATAAAGCGGATATTAATAAAATAGCACCTGTAGAATCCGAAGAAAATGACTCAAGTTATATGGACCAATATAAGGATGGTTTTTTGGAAAATTTTATTCAAGAGCTTACGTCTATTTTATTAGAGTCGGGAAGCTATCGTATTGCAAGCTTAATTAATATGCTTACAGCATTTGCAAAAGGTCCGGATGGTCCTAATTCCTTTGTGATATTAAATCCCAATGTTGCAAGCGCTACAAGTAAAGCTTTAGGTATAATTAGCAAAGGATTGTGCGCAATTGGTTTTGCAATTGATTTTGGCTCTCAATTGGCAGGGGGCGAGTCTTTAAAAGATGCATTAATTAAATCGGGAGCACATTTAGGAATTAGTATTGCTATAGGTGCAATTATCGGGTCTGTACTTCCTGGTCCAGGAACAGTGGCAGGTGCAGTTGTTGGATTGGTAGTTGGAGCAGTTGTTACATATGGTGCTAATACATTATTTGATTATATTTATGATGATCCACAGGGCTTTTTGGATGATGTTGAGAATTGTTGGAATAAAGCTACGAATGTGGTTAGTAATGTAACAAATAAAATTGGAAATGCAGTGAGTAGTATTTTTGGAAATATTGGAACAGCTCTTGCAATATAATAAAAGAAGGAGTGTGAAAGAATGCAAAATATTTTACCAATAGGAAGTATTGTACGTTTGAAAAATGGACAGGAAAAATTAATGATTTTAAACCGGGCACCATTGTTTAATAATGAAGGGGTATTAGGTTATTTTGAGTATTCAGCATGTATATATCCAAATGGGCAAACTGGTCAAAATGTATTTTTTTTCAATGAAGAAGATATAGAGGAAGTTTTGTTTGAAGGGTTTAAAGATGCGGATGAAGAGACATTTTGTGATACGTTTAATGAAAAAATTGAAAAGACTCCTTATCCTAAATTTCATGTTATGACGGAGGACAGTAAAGGAGAGTCATCATGAAAAAAACATATTATTTATATGTTGGATATTATATGAATTTAAAAGTTTTTTATTGTACAGAAAATGGAAAGCTTTATGCTGCTGATACGCCACAAACAAATTCGAGAATATCTTTATCAGTATTTTCCCTTACCTGTGTTGTACTTTATGTTGTGGGAAGGAAAATGAGACTTAATGAAATAAATTTTTCAATTATGCCGTATATTGTCTTATCTATTGTGTTGGGAATCATGCTTGGGGTGCTATTTTCATTGTATACGGATAAGAAAAATAAGGAATATTTTTTAAATAAAAGTCCATTAAAAATTTCCGGTAAAGATTATTGGAAAGATTTATTAAAGCAATCCAGGAAAATTACTTTTTTATATGCAATCTTCCGTATTTTTTTAATTTTGCTTGCATTGATAGAGCCGTTTCTTTTTATGGAAGTAAAAGACATTATCTTATTAGTTGGATATTTTATAATATGGTTTGCACTTGTTTGGAGTATGTCACAATTTAGAATCCGAAAAAGAAAAAAAATGCAGCGAATTTTAAAAAATCTTTGAGAACATTTTATTCTCAAGGATTTTTTCTTTTGAAATCGAACAAACTAATAGGAAAAGATTTGTTTGGAGGTTTGTCATGAATAAACGGTTTATCAATACCAGAAATATATTAAAAAAACTGCTGGTTATCCTGTTGGGCACCTGCATATACTCTGGGGGTATTGGACTATTTCTTGACCCGAATGAGCTTGCACCTGGCGGGGTTGTCGGGCTTGCAGTTATTGCAAGCCATTCTATTGGCGGGGAAACCGGAACATGGTATTTCCTTTTAAATGTTCCGATTATCTTACTGGGGTGGTGGAAGTTCGGTGGAAAATTTATTATTTATAGTTTTTATGCTATCGTCTTAAATTCTGTTTTCACAAATCTTTTCGGTATATTTCCTAAAATTACAGATAATTTGTTATTAGCAGCTATTGCGGGCAGTATAATGGTAGGAACAGGAATTGGATTGGTACTTCGGGTTGGTGCAACAACCGGAGGTATGGATATTATAATAAAGCTTTTGAGAAGAAGGTTTCCAGCTATAAAAACCAGCACCTTCTTCATTACCATTGATATTTTGATTGTAACAATTTCCGGATTTGTTTTTAAAGATTTTAATATTGCAATGTATGCATTTATAACAGTTGTGTTAAATGGACGCGTAATGGATTATATTTTATATGGACAGGATGAGGCAAGGCTTATCTATATTGTATCAGACAATCCGGAAATACTGCTTCACCGCATATTACAGGAATTAGAAATTGGAGCTACCATACTTACGGGTAAAGGCGCATATAGCAACCATGAGAAACAGATTATTATGTGTGTTATAAAAAAACGGAGTGCACCAAAGCTCCATGAAATTGTAAAACAGGAGGATGATCATGCATTTATGATTGTCAGCAGTGCCAATGAAATATTTGGAGAGGGGTATAAAAATATTTTGGTGGAGAGAGTTTAAAGAAGAAAAATGAAAAAAGGAAATGGCATATAATGGAAAATGTACGAATCATTTTGCATTTTATCACTATGTTTGATATAATAAATTGGATTATATTTATTTGCAGGAAAGGCACTGGTTATGGAACAACCAATACTGGGCGGACTAATTGCATATAATACAGAAGGATCTTATCCATGGCATATGCCGGGACATAAAAGACGGCTGAATACCATTTTTCCGGATTATATTGAAAATCCTTTTTTGATTGATGTAACCGAGGTAGGGGATTTGGACGAATTTCATTGTCCAGAGGGTATTATTAAGGAAGCTTTTGATAAGGCGGCTAATATATATGGCTCCAATCAAAGCTATTATCTGGTGAACGGCTCCACATGCGGCATATTGGCTGCCATATCGGCAGTTTGCAGACCTGGAGATACCTTGATTGTGGCAAGGAACTGTCACAAATCCGTTTACGACGCTATCCGTTTACTGAAGCTGAAGCCGGTATTTGTCATGCCGGAATGGAATGATAGCTTTGGAATGTTTGGCGGAGTGTCGCCAGATAAGGTAAAAAAGGCGATAAAAGAGCATTCAGCAGCAAAGGCAGTTATCCTGGTATCTCCCACTTATGAGGGTATCGTCAGTGATATAGAAAAAATCGCAAAAATCGCACATAAGGCAAAAATACCGCTGCTTGTAGACGAGGCACATGGGGCTCATTTTGAATATATGGCAAATGTAAATGAAACCATTTCCACTACCAATTATAAAAGGATTCCTGGTCCAGCAATTCGTCTCGGTGCAGATATTGTAGTGGAAAGTCTTCATAAGACATTACCGGCAATGACACAGTGTGCAATACTGCATAGTAAGAGTGATATTGTAAGTAGAGAACGGCTGGAGGAATTTTTATCAATATATCAGAGTTCTTCTCCGTCCTATGTATTTATGGCGGCAATTGAAGGCTGTATTGAAAAAATGGACCATGAGCGGGATGGTCTCTTTATTGTTTATAAGCAGTTATTGGCAGAATACCGGAAGAAATTTGAACAGCTTTCCCATATCCATTTAGTGGGGGAAAATGATTTTAAAAAGTATAGTATTTATGGCTATGATGATGGCAAGCTAGTATTTTCTGTAAAGAACTGTGGTATAAAAAAAGAGGGTCATATCCAGCCATTAAATGGAGTGATGCTTGGAAACATACTGGCAGAAGAGTATGGACAGATGATGGAAATGGCAGGTGAAAATTATGTGCTTGCTATGACCTCTGTTGCAGATTCCAAAGAGGCATTTGAAGCATTTTATCTGGCATTAGAGGCGATAGATGGACAGTTAATTGATTTAACGGAAACAGCCGATATTTATAATAAGGGAACAATAAATTACGCAAGACTTCCGGAGCGCAGAATGAATATAGCGGAAGCGAGAGAGAGCAATCATTCAGAAATTCCGCTTATGGAGGCGGCAGGCCGTGTCAGTGGAGAGTATGTATATATTTATCCACCGGGTATTCCCGTTGTTGCACCTGGAGAGGTGTTTTCAAAGGAGCTTATACGGGAACTTCAAAATGCAGTGGAACAGGGGATGAATGTCAAGGGTATAGGTATCAGTAAGGAGAACAGATTAATGGTTACCGTAATTCGGGAAAATAGATGGTTATCCCGGAGAAAAAGATTTAACGACAGATAGAAAAAACTGCCGGATGAACGAAGAACATGCAGATAAAAAACAAAAAGGATAGGGGAAAGCTTGTGGAAGGAATATTTATTACAATGGAAGGACCGGATGGTTCTGGTAAAACAACGCAGATTGATTTGTTAAAAAGATATCTGGAGAGCAAGGGTTATGATATTGTGATTGCCAGAGAACCGGGAGGTACTGTAATCGGAGAGGCAATACGCAAGATTATTTTAAATAAAGAGTATCAGGAGATGAGTCATATGACGGAGCTTCTTCTCTATGCTTCTGCCCGGGCACAGCTTGTAAATCAGGTAATACGGCCGGCACTTACAGAGGGAAAAGCAGTTATTTGCGACCGCTTTGTGGAGTCCTCTGCGGTTTATCAGGGAATTGGAAGGGGTCTTGGTGTGGAAACCGTATATGAGGTTAATAATTATGCTTTGGGAGATGTGAGTCCCAAGCTAACTATTTTTATGGATTTGGATGCCAAAGTGGGGATAAAGAGAAAAAAACATCAGGCTGAGTTAGACCGTATGGAGATGGAGGATTTGAGCTTTCATAACAGAGTAGTGGAGGGATATCGGCAGCTGGCTCAGCTTTACCCGGAACGTATTGTTCCGGTGGATGCCACATTGCCAATTGAAGAGATACATAGTATGATTGTAAAAGAAGTGGAAAAACGTTTTTTTGATGCAAGAGGATGAATAGGTACTGGTTAAAATGAGAGATATTTTGGGACAGTAGAATAACAGGATAGTGTAATGTTATTATCAGGAAATAGAAGGGAGAGATAGCCGTGGATATGAGAATTAACCAGTTGACAGGTCAAGCGCCGGTGGAAGCACAGACCCAGACGCCAAAAGGTGATGACAGCTTTAAATTCACTTTAGTCAGTCACATTGAAAATAATGAATTACAGGAAAAGCTCTCCAATCTGATGAAGGATATTGAAGAGCAAGGGGACAAAATTGCGAAGCATATGGATATCCGGGATATGAAACGTTACCGGAATCTTGTAAAAGAATTTATGAATGAGGTGGCAGCGAACTCCCATGCATTTTCCAGAGAGAATTTTTTAGACCGCCGGGGTAGACACCGGGTATATGGAATTGTTAAGGAAGTGGATAAGTCATTAGATGATTTGGCACAGGAATTATTAAAGGATGAGAAGGATAATTTAGCCATTCTAAATAAAATAGATGATATTCGTGGAATGTTATTGGATATTTCCACTTGATTTAGACAGAGAAAGGATAAAGGATATGGCAAATTTTAGTGATATTATCGGACATGAGGATATTGTAAAGCATTTTAAGAGCAGTATTGAGCTTTCTAAAGTATCCCATGCATATATATTAAATGGTGAAAAGGGTGTAGGCAAAAAGACACTGGCATCGGTTGTGGCAAAATCACTGCAATGTGAAAGTGGTGAGGCAGACCCATGCGGCAAGTGTAAATCCTGTCTCCAGGCGGAGACCGGTAACCAGCCGGATATTATCTGGATAAAGCACGAGAAGCCAAATGTTATTTCCGTGGATGAAATCCGAACCCAGCTTGTAAATGATATTGATTTGAAGCCTTATAGCAGCAGATATAAAATCTATATTGTACCGGATTCCCAGATGATGAACCAGCAGGCACAAAATGCACTGTTAAAAACATTGGAGGAACCGCCAGAGTATGCAATTATCATGCTGCTTACAAATAATGTAGACAAGTTCCTGCCAACGATTTTAAGCAGATGTATTGTACTTAATTTTAAGCCGGTGGAGCCTCTTCATATGATGGAATATCTGGTATCCAACATAGGTGTAGACCAGGAGAAGGCAAGATTTTGTACAGATTTTGCTCAGGGTAATCTTGGCAAGGCGGTGCGGCTTGCCATTTCACCGGATTATAATGAGATTAGGGAAGATAGTGTCCGGCTGCTTAGAAGAATTTCTGATATGGAAATGGATGAAATTATCCAGGCAGTTAAAAATATGGGTAAATACAAGTTAGATATTGCAGATTATATAGATATCATGACTATGTGGTTTCGGGATATCCTGATGGTGAAAATATCCAATTCACCAAATAAGATAATATTTAAGCATGAGTTTTCAACTATGAAAAAACAAGCCAGCAGAATGTCCTATGAAGGAATTGAGAAGATTTTAGAGGCAATGGATAAGCTGAAGGTTCGGTTAGAGGCCAATGTGAATTTTGATATTGCCATGGAGCTGATGCTGCTTACAATAAAGGAGAATATGGAATGATAGAGGTAATAGGTGTACGGTTCAGACCGAATGGTAAAATATATTTTTTTGCACCAAATGGTATGGAGTTAGAAGTAGGCGATGCAGTGATTGTGGAAACTGCAAGAGGGGTGGAATACGGTAAAGTAGTGTTGGGAAAAAGAGAAATTGAAGAGGGAAATATTACCACTACTTTAAAGCCGGTTATCCGTAAGGCTACTGCGGAGGATGATAAGAAGAACGAGGCAAACAAGGCAAAATGCAAGAGTGCATTTGATATTTGTTTGGAAAAGATTGCTAAGCATGGTCTTGAGATGAAATTAATTGATGTAGAATATACCTTTGATAATAATAAGGTATTGTTTTATTTCACTGCAGATGGAAGAATTGATTTTAGAGAGCTTGTAAAGGATTTGGCCTCCGTATTCAAGACGAGGATTGAGCTTCGGCAGATTGGTGTCAGAGATGAAACAAAGATTTTAGGCGGAATTGGTATCTGCGGAAGAGAACTCTGCTGCCATAAGCATTTATCTGATTTTGTTCCTGTGTCCATTAAGATGGCAAAGGAACAGAATTTGTCATTGAATCCAACCAAGATATCAGGTGTGTGTGGACGTTTAATGTGTTGTTTGAAAAACGAACAGGAAACATATGAGTATCTCAACGACAAGCTTCCTAATGTGGGAGATTTTGTCAGGACAATAGATGGGTTTAAGGGTGAGGTGAACAGCGTAAGTGTGCTTCGCCAGAAGGTAAAGGTTATTGTGGAGCTGGAAAACGGAGATAAAGAAATCCGGGAGTACAAGACAGATGAACTGAAATTCAAGCCTAAAAAACGACGCAATAACGAAAAGGTAAATGATGAAGAATTGAAGGCGTTAGAAGCGCTGGAGAAGCAGGAAGGCGGTTCTAAAATTGATTAAGGAAATGTCCAAGACATGGACATGGGAGCAAAATAATGATTTTGGAAGATGAACGTTTAGACGATTTGCAGTGTAAGGGATATCAGCTGATACAAAAGCCGAAGGGATTCTGCTTTGGTGTAGATGCAGTATTATTATCAGACTATGCGAAGGTGAAAAAAGGACAGCGGGTGTTGGATTTATGTACCGGAAGCGGTGTCATTCCCATATTACTGGCAGCAAAGACAGAGGGGGATGCATTTTATGGTTTGGAGCTTCAGCCGGAATACGCGGACATGGCAGGCAGGAGCGTTTTATGGAATCATTTAGAAGATAAAGTAAAAATTGTTTGTGGAGATGTAAAGGATATAAAGAAGCTGTTTTCCCCAGCTTCTTTTCCTGTTGTTACGGTGAATCCTCCTTACATGACAGAGCATCATGGTCTTACGAATCTCTATGAGCCGAAAACCATAGCCAGACATGAGGTAGCGCTTTCCTTAGAGGATGTGGTTGCGGCTGTCAGTTATGTGTTACCGGAAAGTGGAAATTTTTTTATGATTCATAAGCCGTTTCGTCTGGCGGAAATATTCAGGGTGATGAAGGAATACCGTATCGAGCCAAAGAGAATCCGGTTTGTTCATCCCTATGTGGAGAAGGAGCCCACTATGGTACTGGTTGAGGGGATAAAAGGAGGCAGGGAGAGAGTTATAATTGAACCGCCGCTTATAATGTATAAAGAACAAAATATATATAGTGATGAAATATATAGAATATATGGTAAAAGAACATTATAAAAGAGACGAGGAAGGTATATTATGGCAGGAAGGTTATATATATGTGCGACACCTATTGGAAATCTGGAGGACATTACTTTGCGCACACTGCGGGTTTTAAGAGAAGTAGATTTGATTGCAGCTGAGGATACCAGGCACAGTATTAAGCTATTAAATCATTTTGAAATTAAAACACCCATGACCAGCTATCATGAGTATAATAAGTATGACAAGGCAGAGGTGCTGGTGAAAAAAATGATAGAGGGAATAAATGTCGCCCTTATTACGGATGCAGGAACACCGGCAATTTCCGACCCCGGTGAGGAGCTGGTAAAGCAGTGTCATGAGGCAGGAATTGAAGTGACCTCTCTTCCGGGACCAACTGCATTTGTTACAGCCCTTACAATTTCCGGGAAGGATACAAGGAGGTTTTGCTTTGAGGCATTTCTTCCCTATGATAAAAAGGAACGGGAAATGGTATTAGAGGAGTTAAAGACAGAGACCCGGACAATTATTATATATGAGGCACCGCATAAATTGAAGAAAACATTAAAAGAGCTCTATGATGTATTGGGAAACCGGCAGATTTCGCTATGCAGGGAGCTTACCAAAAAGCATGAGACAAATTTTCGAACAACACTTTCTGAGGCGATTTTGTATTATGAGCTGGAGGAACCAAGGGGAGAATTTGCATTGGTGATTGAGGGTGCAGACAGAGAAAAATTAAGGACAGAAGAAATGCAGGAATTTTTATCAATGAGCATACCGGAACATGTGGATTTTTACATAAATCAGGGAATGGATAAGAAAGAAGCTATGAAACGAGCGGCAAAGGACAGAGGGGTCGCAAAAAGAGAAATTTATCAGGCATTATTAGAAGAGTAGAGGAGCTTCTGTAACATTTTTTGAAGTTCTATTATTTCAGACTGCTGCTGGTTTAGAAATTGCTGAACATCGTAGAGAATATCGGCCGTTTTTTCAATATATGGGCGGTGCAGGCTGTCTTGCAACAAATAGTCTACAGAAACGTCAAGCGTATTGGAGATTTCTACCAGCAGATCCACACTGGGATGTGCGTTTCCACGTTCCACATTTCCGATATGCTGTTGGGAAAAATGGAGTTCCTTTGCCATCTGTTGTTGAGTATAATTTTGATGATTTCGAACTTCCTGGATTCTCTGTCCCAACTGAGTATAATTCATATTTCCTCCTATTGTATATACATTATTAGGTAATTGCGAAACTCAAAAAAGTAGATATGCATAGTATAAAGTACATGTTTCGCAAATGTCTATATATACATTATTTTTGCTTAAGATTATTTTATCAAAATAGATGTAGACTGAGAGTAATCTAATACAAGTATCATCTACTTTAATATAAGTAATGTTAACACATTGTTACATAAAATTAAACAAAATTCTTGATGTAATAGAAATATAATTCATATTCTTTGTATATGAGAAGAAAGAAAATGGAATGATTATTTTCTGATATGGAAGAAAAGAAGGATTAAGTGTTAATAAAAAATGAATTTTTTGTTAATTTGTTTAAGATTCGTTGACTTTAAAAAGCATTTATGCTAGTTTGAAGGAACGTAGAGAGGATGTTTAATTCTAATCTATGGGTATGAAAAAAGTATACATTGTCTATAAAAAATATATACACAAGAAAGGAGAGTATGTGAATGAAAGAGACTGGAATTGTTAGAAACTTGGATAATTTAGGCCGTGTGACTTTACCCATTGAATTAAGACGTAATCTGGATATTGATATTAAGGATCCGGTTGAAATTTTTGTAGATGGAGATAGTATTGTATTAAAGAAATATGTTCCGGTAGATATCTTTACAGGAAGTAAAGATGATTTACTCGAATACCGGGGAAAGATGATAAGTAAAGGAACTATTAAAGAGCTGGCAAAGCTGGCAGGAATATAATCCATAAAGATTGTTTTATAATGTACATAATTTCACCTGCTTAAAGAGGTGGAATTGTGTGCTTTGTTGAATAAAATATAAGGAAGACAAGGTGGGAGTAGATTATTGATGGAAATAATCTGCTCTTTTATGCATTTTACACAAAAATAAATAGTAAATTTCCATAAATTACAGGGATTAGAATGATTACTATTTCTTGATTATTTTCCGATATTATGTATACTAGGATATAGAAGGAATGAGGATAAAGGTAGCTTTATAGCTATAGCATGTAGAAATACAGGTGGTGGGAGCATGCGAACTTATTATATTTGCAAATATTATTTTAATGCTAGCCATAGTTTTCAAAATAATAAGGAGTTGGCACATTCGCATACGTTTACAATTGTTTTGTACGTCGGAAGAAGAAATATACAGGACGAAACGGATGTAAAGATAGTAGACCAGCAGGTAAGACAGTATCTGGAGCGATATGAGGGAAGTTATTTAAATGAGTTGGATGAGTTTATTGGTACAGATGCCAGCATAGAGACTATAGGAGATATCTTTTATGAGGCGTTGAAAGTACTGCTTAGGGGGACGGTATTTTCTCTTTACCAGCTGGATATATCGGATAATCCATTATCTGTATATCAGGTGGCAGACCGTATTTTGCTTCCTATTCAAAATATGGACAATAGTAAAGAAAATTATGAGGCGATTCTGGAACAAAGAAAAAGACTGAACGAAATACAAAAGAGAGGATGATAGGGATGAACCGAGTGAGAATAAATGATTGGCAAAAAACAAAACAGCAGCATGGAAATTACTTACATATAAGAAAAGGGCTGGCAATACTTTGTGCATTTGTTATGGTTTTACAATTTGGTAATATAACGGCATATGCTGCATCTATTGACGGAGAAAAGGGAACATTAAAGGTTTCCTCAGATTCGTCTTATTTGTATTTTAATTATGAAGGTGAATGGTCAAATTATTTATCTGACCAGATACAGGTATCAACTAATGGAGGGGACAGCCTGAGTGCTTTAAGTGCCATTGCCCTAAATCAAAATAACGATGGAGATAGTAATAGTTTGACGGTACGTAATGCATGGAGTAGTTCCATTTCAGGTGCCAGCGGCAGTGTAACCAATAGTGGTAAAAAAGAAAAGCATGGATATAAGAATATGAAATGGAATATACAGGTTCCCATTAGTGCGTATGGGGAATATTCTTTTTCCAGTATGACATTTACCTGGAATGGAAAATCTGTAACGCTTCCAGTGACAAATGGAGAGATAACAACAGAGGAAGCGACTGATGAAGAGATGAATCATACAACGGAGCAGGTCACAGAAGCTTCTACAGAGGAAAATGAGGAACAGACGTCTTCGGAGGCAGGAGAGGATAAGAAAGAGATTACAGAGGCTTCTACAGAGAATAACAGTCAGGAAGAGACTACAGAGAGTGGGAATGGTAATGAAGCAGAGATATCAATAAAAAAGGATACTAGCCAGGACATCCCAGAAAATAAAGAGTCCGGGAGTGGAATTGTTGTTTCTGGCGGAATTCAGATAGATGGTTTATATGATGACTGGGAAGATATTCCGAAGACGGATATCACATATGATAGTAATAATGCAGATTGTGTGCACTATGGGCAAATGTATACGGATGGTACGAATATTTATGCTCATTTTCAGACAAATGCATTATATACAAATCCGATGCAGATTCATCTGTGGTACCTTACGATTGATGGACAGCAGTTTGCTTTGCAGATACAACCAGAAAGTAACGGTTCGATTGATTGGGGCACACAGATTCCATCCAGTGAAGGAACCCATACGAATCTGAAGGTATTTATCGGTTATGGCTCAAATAATGAATGTGACAGTAATGTGGTCTTTACAATTTATGACGAAAGCCATGCATCGGATACGCCGGGAGATGATATTGAATTTTCCTTTAGCATGGAGCGGTTGTCTGAGCTTACTGGTATTCCGGTAGATCAGATGGGAACCATTACCTTGAGTAACCCGAATCTTGGCGGAGAAGGCGTGACAATTGCCGGTTCTTCGACAGGTCCCGTGATTGGTGTAGTGGCAGCATTTATATTGGCGGCAGCATTTTTAAGAAAGAGGAATCATTCAAAGCGGGAAGCGTTATAGGATGGTGGATGATATTATGAACTGGCTGGTTTTTCTTATACTAATTATATGGATATACATGCTTTTTACAATGAAGCGTGCAGATATGGGAGTCTGGTACTTTATATTTGGAAGTGTAGGTTTTTTCGTATTTGCAATGATAATAATTGAGCCATTTATTGTAGAGCCGCTTCAAAAAGCGGTAGCCGCATCTGCCGGCTTGTTTGGAGAATTGACAGGCATATATGATTCCTATTTTCAGCAGGGTATTTTGTTTATTGAAAGTGGTATGGAAAGTCTTTCCCTTTATATCGATTTTGAGTGTTCCGGAGTGATTGAGATACTTGCATTTTTAGCTCTTTTATGGTTTTTTCCGGTATATGAGATTTATGAGAGAGTGGTGGTCAGTATAATCGGTATTTTTGCCATTTATATTGCTAATGTGGCACGTATATTTTTAATCTGCCTGTTGATACACTGGTTTGGAAATGACATGTATTTCTTTGCACATACTATTTTTGCAAGGATTTTCTTCTATGCATGCACGGTAATTTTATATTTTTATGTATTCACGAAACCACAGATTGTACGTCAGAAGGTTGGTGCTTTTCATTATGACCGCAATTAAAGAATTTTTTATGTCCTCCATTCTGTTTTGGATTGCATGGATTGTAATTCCACTCATTATGGAGGTCATTCCAACAATAGGAAATTTTTTTATTCTGTTGAAGAGGAGATTTATTAAAAGAAAATATGAAACAGTGGAATACTTACCGGAAATTACATTGATTATACCAGTGTATAATTCGGAGGGAACTCTGTATGATTGTATTCGCTCCGTATATGAATCAGATTATCCGAATCATTTAATCTACATTATGCTTGTAAATAATATGACGAAAGATGAAAGCTTCAATGTATTTTGCAAATGTCAGCAGGATTTTCCGGAGTTGATGATAAACTGGATGAATGCAAAGCAAGGAAAGTCAAAGGCGCTTAACATGGCGCTTTTCAATAGTGCTGGAAAGTATATTATGCATATTGACAGTGATGGAGTATTAGAACCCTCTGCTCTTCGGAATATGGTAGAGATGTTTGAAAATGAGGATGATGTGCATTGCATTACAGGAACAATTTTGACTAATCCGAAGCTGATTGATGAGACGAAGAATCCTTTTTTGAGGTTGTTTCAGAAGCTGGAATTTGGAGAATACTGTCAGGCATTTTTGGCAGGACGGAATTTTCAGTCAGAGCTTAACAGTATTTTTACTCTTTCCGGTGCTTTCTCTGCATTTCGTAAATCTGCTATATTAAAATCACAGCTATATAATACGGATACGGTTTGTGAGGATACCCATGTTACGTTTCAGATTCGTGACAGGATGGGTAAGCGGGTTGCGCTTTGTTCCAATGCCATTTTTTTTGTAGACCCGATAGAGAGTGTGAATCAGCTTTACGTCCAGAGGCAGAGATGGCAGAGTGGAGAGTTAGAGGTTATGCATATGTTTATGGGTGAGAGGCTGAATGCGGCGCGAGGCTTTCTTTCGGATTTTGTGGTAAGGGTGCTTATGTATGATCATACCTTTGCATTTCCCAGAATGATTTGGTATTTTGCAATTATCTGTCTGGCATTTATCAATTATCCCATGAAGCTGATTGTGGAGTCTGTTCTTTTTATGTATCTGCTTTACAGTATTGCCAATGCACTGCTATATATCTGCATTAATTTATTCCTGAAGGAATTTAAAGAACTTCGGGGATATTATGCCAGAAAATGGTACATTATATTTTTACTGCCGTTTTTTAATTTTATTGTATTCTGGTTCCGGTTTGCAGGAATTATTAATTCCATTAAAGGAACCCAGACATGGAGGGTACGAAATGCGAAAGAAGAGTGGCAGTCTTTTACAGAAGTGATGAAGAATGATTTTGCAGGCTGGAATAGGATTTTAGTTAAAATACAGAATGAGGTAAATGAAAGTGAAGAAGGATAAGGGACAAGGAAGAATTAAAAAAATGTTTACTTCCATTCATTATAGAATGTTTTCTATCAGTTTTTCGGTTTTTATTTTTATTATGGTTGTGATGGCGGCTCTCGCTGTGGAGCTGTATGAAAATCAGGAAAACTACATTAAGCTGTATCAGGACCAGCAGCAGTTATTTGTGAACCAGCTGGAAATTACTTTTTCACAGATGTATCAGGATGGAAAAACCGACACAGATGTTATAGAGTATCTGACAGAGAAGGTAGAAGCCTCAGGCAGCCGTTTTTTTGTATATACAAAGGGAAATGAAGTATTGTTTGCTAAAAATGATATCACTACCAAAGATTTAGGAAATCTTACAGAGAAAAGTGCATTTTATAAAAGTATAGAGAATAAGGATATTACAATCCAAAAAGCAGGTTTTTCTGTAAAGGAGCAGTTTTATGAAATTGCTGTTATTTCTGACATTTATACCATTAAAATAGATGGGAATTTAACGAAACATCAGTATTATATTCTACTGGCAGTTGCGATTATGAGCCTTGTGCTGATTAGTCTGCTGGTAACACTGTTAGGTTCATGGAACCGCACCCAGAAAAAGTTAGAGGGAACGGAAAAGGAGCTGGATATCCGCAACGAAAAAATGGAAATGTTTTCCCAGGAAACAGGGGCATATATTGGTGATAAGACGGATATGCTGGCAAAAGAAGGGGAAACAGGGGTTACCCAGTCCCAGGAGACGGAGTTTTATAATATTTATACGATTAGGATGCTGCTAGAAAAATCGGAAGACCCGCAGCTGGCACCACTTCAGATGTTTTTTTTAAGTATGGTAATGGAAAACCGGTATTTTACCAAGGATGAGATATTTGGAGCCATGAAAAAAATTCAGAAAAATTTAAAGAAGGTAGAAGTAATGGGGGAGATAAAGAAGGGACAATTTATTATACTTGCTTATCGCACTTCATTAGAACAGGCAAAGAAACGTATGGAATCCATTGAAGATATTTGTAAGAAAATAGAGGCGGATAATGGTATTAAGATAAAATGCAGGCTGGTGGAGGACGGTTCGGAAACAGCGGTTAAGCGGTTTGAAACAGCATGTAAATGAGAATTTGTAAAGGGGAAATAGAAGAATATGCGTTATCAGCAGTACAAATTTAAGTTTTATTTAAATGCAAGACATGCAATCTATATTAATGGAAAATTAGGGGAAATTCATCCACATACATGGGAAATTATTTTGCATGTTGTAAAGGGAAAGGATCAGTTTGTACAGTTTAATACTTTAGAAAAGACAGTGGAGCAGTTTATGGAGCCATACCAGAACCAGCTGTTAAATGAGATACACCCCTTTGATATGATTAATCCAACCTTAGAGAATTGTGCGCATTATTTCAAGGACAGGCTTCTGGAGCTTTTAAATCATGACGGATGGATATTCTTAATGATGGAAATGAGTGAAAGTCCTGCCCGTTCTTATGTGATTAGTATGGTGGATGAACAGGAAATGGGAAAGGACCAGGCACTCAATACACTCACCGACTTTATATTAGATGATATTAAAAATTCCTGATTTTTGCCGCGGGGAAGGGGAACAAAATTTCACTATCACGTTCAAGGATTGCTCAAAGGTGTATCGGGTTTGGGTCTGTATTTGTGCTCCCATTATGCTGACACATTAAGTGTTTCGGTAGGGACAAATGCCAGCTGCTCCGCCGGGAGGCTAGAAATTCTTGTGTAGATTATACCAGAAAACAGCTTTGAACATGCTCCTCTAAAAAATGTAAACAGAACAGGAGATACAGGTTTCACGTTCTGTGGACGGTTTTAAAAAACATGTTCAAAGCGTCCGCTTAATCCATAAAACAAGAATTTTAAAAGGAAGAGACGTATGATACAGGAAAAGAGAAGAAACAGGTTAAAAAATTTAATAGGAATTTTTGTATTGTTGACGGGTGCCATTCTGTTGACAAGTTGTTTGTATGTAATAAAAATGCAGCCTTCAGGAGGAGATGTCTGGGGACATCTATATAAGTCTCAGGTAATGTATGAAAGTATTGGAGAGGGAAACTGGTACCCGCTTTTTGATTTGAAATGGTATAATGGAATTCAACTGTATCGCTATTGGGCACCATTTTCTTATTATCTGATGTCGGGACTTTTGTGGTTTACAAGCGGCAATTTGTTAGGAGCATATTATTTGCTGGCAGGAGTTGTTTTTTTCTTTGGTGGTCTGCCATGGGTAATTTGGGGAAATATAGAAAAAAGAAGAGTAATGGGAACACTTTTTGGTGTGCTTTGGTTCTTTATGCCGGAAACAATCCGAATTTATTTTTGTGCAGGAACCCTGCCGCAAATGGTAACTACGGTTATTGTACCGTATATCATATTATCCCTTTGGTTATTTATCCGCAAAAAGCAGAACGGGGCCGCATTTGGATTATATGCAGGAATGCTGTTGATGTCTTTTACCCATTTAATGGTAACTGCAATCATGGGATTATCTGCATTTATTTATCTTGTTATAGACGAATTTCAAAACAAAGACTGGAAGCGCAAATTCCAGGCTTTGGTTATCATGGTTACAGGAATTATGACCGCAGGAATCTGGGTGGTTCCGTCTCTTAAGGGAGGGATGGTAACTGCCGAGCAGGGAGGGGATAGTGTTATGTCCACCCTGATTTATCCATTATCCACTTCTTTAAATCCTTTTAATCGGTTGTGGGGGGAGCGCGACACCTTTTACTTTGGACTGGGAATTGTCATTCTTTCTATTCTTGGCATAATGCTTGCAAAGGGACATAAAAAAGCTGGTTTTGTTTTTCTGTTGGTTATTCTTGTGTTTACGACACCGGCAACCTATAACATATTAAGCAAGCTGCCGTTTAGCCAATTATTCTGGATGACGCGTTTTACGCCGATGGTATATGGGTTTTTCTTCTGCTCCATGTTGGAGTGGACAAGGCTTAAGAAAAAATACTGTGTGATTGCCATGGGAATTTTATTGCTTGACTTAGGACCGTCTTTTATCCTATCACAGTATACGGTGATTACCCCGGATGCAACGATTTCCGATGTAGAACAGCTGCGGGAAATTACCAGCCAGCGGGCAGCAATTGTGGATATCAGCTCTTATGGCTCCTATCCTGCTTATGGAATCTGTGGCGATGATGGAGTAAATTATACCTATGGCTGGTCCTGGCAGGGTGCAGTTACCGGGGATAACATTGTATTATTAAATGAAGCGTTGGAGAAAGAAAACTATCTTTTTTTGTTTGACCGCTGTCTAGAGCTTGGAAATGATACCGTACTGATTCGGAAAATCCATCTAGGCAGGAATGGTGCTTCTAAGGAAGAAATGGAGGCGGCAGCGGGACAGAGCGGTTATGTTCTGGTTAAGGAGACGGAGGAAGCATATCTTTTTAAAAGAGAGACACCGGAACAGTTTGGTGTGATAAGTGAATACCAGGGGATTGTCATTGGAAAATATGCCAATGCGATGACAACGACTTATCCATGCTTTGAGGCAGGAGGTTCTGAGCAGCTGGATGATTATAGATTTGAGGATTTAAAGGATTACCGGGTTATTTTTCTAAGTGGATTCACTTATAAAGATAAAAATAAGGTGGAAACCTTGTTAATAAAACTGGCAGAAAATAATGTCAGGATAGTAATAGATACGACTCATTTACCCTCCGATAGCAAAACAAAACAGGAGACTTTTTTAAATGTGACAAATCAGCAGGTTCATTTTCAAAACCGGTATCCGGAGTTATATTATAATGGACAGATTTTACATGCAGATAATTTTACAGAGGAAGACTCAAATTTTAGTACAGGATATATTGCAGGTGTTGACCATGTGCTTGGCAGTTTTTACATGGGCAGCAAAGAGTTAACCTTTCTGGGATATAATGAAGAAAATCCGGATATTTATTTTCTCGGCATTAATCTGATGTATCATGCTACTGAGACTGGCGACCAGACGGTATTAGGGATATTAAATGAGGTGTTGGGAGTTTCCAATGAACAGCTTCCGGTAAGAGAACTTGTACCAATTAAAATAGAGCTGACAGAAAATGTACTTCGGATTCAGGTAGAGGATAATAGTGAAAATAAGGAGAATGATACCGTTATAGAAGAAGGGACAACGGTAAGCCGGCATATTATAAACACGACGATTGCATATCAGGATATTTTTGAATCTGCGCAGGAGATTAATGAGAAAAATAATCTGTTAGTAATACAGGATGCAGATACGGAAATCGTAATGCATTATCCATTATTTACAGCAGGATTAGCGGTATCTCTGCTTGGATTATTAGGAGGAATGGTGATGTTTCTCATATTGCAAAAGGAGAACAGAAATTTTGCTATCTTTTGTAAAGTTTTTGGAAGAAATAGTTAATTTTTTTAAGAAGTGTCAACTTTTTTGATGATTATTGAGCATTTCTACTATTGACATCAAACCGGGGTAATTATATACTTAACGTGGTTAACTTTTAATAATAGAAGGTTAATAGTAATAAAGTATTTCATCATTTTAAATAATATGAAAAATAAAAAACGCAGGAGGATATGAGAACATGTCAACAAAAGCAAATTACAAACTTGACGAAATCGGTGCTGGCAAAGTAGGTTTTTCTAAAACCCGTTCTATCATCGAGGCAGCATTCTACGGAAATAACGTGGTAAAGGTTAACACATTAAGAGAAGCTTACGAATTAGCTAAGAATTCTCCGGGAACTATCGTGACAGATATGCCTGTGTACCGTGCAGAGGAAGTTGGATTAGACGAGGACGCTAAGGTATTATTATTCAATGATGGTGCTGTAACAGGACGTTACGCTGCTGCTCGCCGTATTAAGGGTGAGCCGGGTGTAGATGATGTTAAGTTAGATAAAGTAGTAATGGATGCTATTTATGAGACCCGTTGGAAAACAATGTACCATGCAGAGGTATTCATTGGTCTGGATCCGGAATTCATGGTAAAGGCTCATTTATTAATTCCAGAAGGGGAAGAGAATATCCTTTACAACTGGATGTTAAACTTCCAGTATATGTCTGATGAGTATATTAAAATGTACAAGGAATCTAAGCCGGTTGGAGATGGCAAGGAAGCAGATATTTACATCTTCTCTGACCCACAGTGGTTTCCACAGGAGAGACCGGATGTGGATTACAGCTGCTTAAGCGATCCATTAACGCTTTGCTATTTTGATACAAATGAGAACTGTGCAGCAATCCTTGGTATGAGATACTTTGGTGAGCACAAGAAGGGTACTCTGACAATGGCATGGGCTTTAGCGAACCGTAATGGTTATGCTTCCTGCCATGGCGGACAGAAGGAATATTTATTGCCAGATGGTTCTAAGTATGTTGCATCTGTTTATGGTTTATCAGGCTCTGGTAAGTCTACTCTTACACATGCTAAGCATGGTGGCAAATATGAGATTAAGGTTCTTCATGATGATGCATTTATCATTAATACTGATACCTGTGCATCTATCGCATTAGAGCCATCTTACTTTGATAAGACAGCTGACTACCCAACAGGCTGCCCGGATAATAAGTATTTATTGACAACTCAGAACTGTTCTGCAACAAAGGATGAGGATGGTAAGATTCAGTTAGTAACAGAGGATATCCGTAATGGTAACGGCCGTGCAATCAAGTCTAAGTTATGGTCTCCAAACCGTGTAGATAAGATTGATGCACCGGTTAATGCAATCTTCTGGATTATGAAGGACCCTACTATTCCACCAGTAGTTAAGTTAAAAGGTTCTGCATTAGCTTCTGTTATGGGTGCTACTTTGGCAACAAAGACATCTTCAGCAGAGCGTGTTGCTGCAGGAACAGATATGAATGCAATCCGTATTGTGCCATATGCTAATCCATTCAGAACTTACCCATTGGTAAATGACTATGAGAAGTTCAAGAAGTTAGTTGAGGAGAAGAACGTAGACTGCTATATTATCAACACTGGTGATTTCATGGGCAAGAAGGTTAAGCCTGCTGATACATTAGGAATTCTTGAGGCAATCGTTGAAGGAAAGGCAAGCTTCACACAGTGGGGTCCGTTCGAGGATATCGAGATTATGAATTGGGAAGGCTTTGATGTTAACCTTGACGATGCAGATTACAAAGCACAGTTAAAGAGTGCTATGCAGACCCGTGTAAAGGCTGTAGAAGATTTCGGTACAAACAAGGGTGGATATGACAAGCTTCCGGATGAGGCACTTGCAGCATTACAGAAGTTAGTAAATGCACTATAATTTGAATACTTGAATATAGGGCATGCACCTAGTTGATATAATTTAATTATAAAAGATATATTAAAAAGAACCGTTGCAATAGCAGCGGTTCTTTTGTTATAATTAATTATGCTCTGATAATCGGATAAAAGGTACATTTAAGTTGGGAGAAACATGGGCAATTCCAGACAATGCAGAGAAACCAGAGGATAATAGAAAGGTAAGAAAACAAAATGAAAACAAATCTAAACGCCATTGATTTATTTTGTGGATGCGGTGGTTTATCTTATGGATTTGAAAAGGCAGGCTACAACATTTTACTGGGAATAGATAATGATGCTAAAGCATTAGAAACATTTGAATTAAATCATAAAGGGTCAAAATCAATTTGCGGAGATATAACGGCAATAACATATGAAAATGATATAAAACCATTGATTGGAAATAAAACAATAGATGTCATTATTGGTGGACCTCCTTGTCAGGGAATGTCGCTTTCAGGTCCAAGAAAATTTAACGATCCAAGAAATAAACTTTATTTGACATATATACGTTTAGTGGAAGAAATCAAGCCGAAAGCGTTTGTAATTGAAAATGTTCCGGGACTTGTAGGCTTGTTTGGCGGACAGATAAAAGATAGTATTATTCAGAAATTTACTGATTTGGGATATGAAATCCAATATAAAATATTATGTGCGGCGGATTATGGGGTACCACAAAATAGGAAGCGTGTAGTGTTTGTGGGAATGAAAAAGGGACATTATGAATATCCCAAAGTTAATCCCAGAACTGTAAGTTGTAGTATGGCATTGTCTGATCTTCCAATATTGGAGAATGAATTAGGCAGTGAGAATGCACCATATCTAACAGATGCACAGAATGATTATCAAAAATTAATGAGAAAAAATTCAAGTGTGGTTAGAAATCATGTCGCTGCAAATCATTCTGATAAAGTAAAAAAAATAATATCTTTGGTTCCGGATGGTGGAAATTACAAGGATTTACCCGAGGAATATAGAAATAGTAGAAATTTCCATGTTGCTTGGACAAGATTTGCAAGTGATAAACCTGCACCTACGATTGATACAGGGCATAGACATCATTTTCACTATAAATATAATCGTGTACCGACAGTTAGGGAGTGTGCAAGATTGCAATCGTTTCCGGATGATTTTGTTTTTTTAGGAAACAAAACGCAGCAGTTTAGACAAGTGGGAAATGCAGTTCCGCCGCTTATGGCACAGTGTATTGCAGAGCAATTAACAAAAGCGTTAGGAGATGAAAATAATGGCTGAATATTATATACCAGAAGAGTATTATTTTAGGTTACATCATGTCAGACCTCGTTTTAAAGGGGATATAGAAAATGTTTTAATATATGTTGCAGAGGAAATTTCAAGGGTAGGTGAGAAAGTAACAGATGATTTTGTTGCTGATTTGAATGCTGCCTTGTTCCGTTATCCGGGGAATGCACATAGGGAATTAAAAACAATCAACAATTGGAGAACAGAGATTTCAGCCTTATTTGGATTTATACAACATACTGAGACAACAGATAAACCGGGTAGACGTGCAATAGAATTAGCTAATAATCAAGACTTGGTTGAGTGCTTTAAAGTGTTTCTATACAATTTTCAATACCCGGGCGCACATATAAAACCTAAGGCGGTATTGGATCAGATAGAGCAAGGTATAAAATTTAAACCGGCACAATATATTTTGCAATTATTAAGATATGCTAATAGAGAAGGTGGAAATTCTATTGGGATAACTAAACCAGAAGCGTGTCATTGTATATTTAATGATTTGCGTGTAACTAGAGATCACGAAGGTGTTGGGAATACCTGGAAGAGGATTTCAGATAATCGAAAGAACAGAATGACTTATGATCAAACGGGTGATGTTGTACGTTACGCAGGTGATATTTTGGATTACATGGAGATTGCCAATCTCTTGAAAACTTATGATAGCAGAACATACTATCTTAATACGTTGGAAGAAGAATCGATTATAAAATTTTGTGAATCCAATGAGTGGTTTGATGGATATGACAACATGATACAAAATCATCACGGAAGTTTGGAGACTGTGAAAGCTTGTAGTGACGGTTGGTTTGCATATGTCAATAGGGATATGGAGAATACGGATTTTTCAACAGATATTTTGGCATATATTGCAAATGATGAGGAAGAATTAAATCAGCTAAAAGAAAATGCAAGGAATGCCAAAGATGCTGGATTAGCAGATTTTATTGAAAGAGATGATGTGATTGAAAAGCGTATTGCTATATATTATGATATGCTTACAACAAAAGATATAGGAGACATAGGTGAAAGTCTGGTTCATGGGCATGAGTGTATGAGGATAAAATTAGGCGGTCGTGAGGATTTGATTCATTTGATTAAGCGAATACCTACTCAATTTGCTGTTGGATATGATATTAGTTCGGTAGAGTTGGATGAGCGAAAGAGATATATTGAAGTTAAGACGACTATTAGTTCAAAACCATTACATTTTAATAGAATTCATTTGACAAAAAATGAGTGGAACACAGCTAGTAGTACTCATGATAGGTATTATGTATATCGCTTGCTGCTTAGTAAAACTGAGCGAAAATTATTTTTGTTACAGGATCCGGTAGGACTTTATAAACAAGATAAAATTGATATGATACCTGCGGATGGAGCGGATATAACATTTGACCCCAAGCAAGTGGGACAATTTGAGGAGTTGTTAACATGGAAAAATTAAAAGTAGCATCATTGTTTTGTGGATGTGGCGGAACCGATGTTGGATTGTTAGGTGATTTTGATTTCTTGGGTAAACATTATGCTTCTAATGGCATGGAGATAGTTTACGCCAATGATATTGATGATAATGCTTGTAATATTTTTAAAGAAAATTTTGGAATTACACCTGATAACCGTGATATTAGAGAGATAAAGTCAGAAGAGATACCAGAGTTTGATATTTTGACAGGTGGTTTTCCATGTCAGTCTTTTTCTATTATTGCACAGAATCCCAAACGTCTCGGTGTGAAGGATGAAAGAGGAAAGCTGTTTTTTGAGATGTGCAGGATTTTAAGAGAAAGACAACCTAAATGTTTTATCGCAGAGAATGTAAAGGGCATTCTTACGGCAAATGAAAAAAGTGCATTTCCTTTAATCTTGAAAGAATTTGAAGAAAGTGGGTATGATGTTCAGTACCGCATTTTGAATTCAGCAAACTATGGAGTGCCACAAAAGAGGGAACGTGTGATTATTGTTGGATTTAGAAAAGATTTAAATATAGATTTTTCATTTCCGGATGTGGAGATAGAAGATGAAAATAATTTTGCACCACTTAAAAAAGTCATAGAGAAAAAAGTGGATGAAAAATATTTTTTTAGTGAACGTGCTGTAGCTGGAATGATGAAAAAAAGAGAGAGTATGAACAAAGGAAGGGCACAGGATATTAATAAGCCTTGTAATACGGTGGGGGCGCATTTGGCAAAAGTGTCTTTGAACAGTACAGATCCGGTGCTTATGGAAGGAAAGAGATATCGGAGATTTACACCTAGAGAAGTGGCGAGAATACAGTCTTTCCCAGATGATTTTGAACTTGTTGGAAGTGAGGCTGCCCAGTATAGAGCCTTGGGAAATGCCATTCCCCCGGTGATGTTTTGGTATGTGGCAAAGGCGGTAAAGGATAAATTGCAAGTTTAGTAACATATGTGAGAAATATAGTATTGGATTGATGTTAAATGGAGGAGAGTTATGTTCTTAAAACAAATACATGTGGAAAATTTCAGATTGTTAATGAATTATGATGTTACATTGGATGATAAACTTACTCTTTTCGTTGGAAAAAACAATGCGGGAAAAACATCATTGATGAATCTTATGTCTATGGTGGTAAATGGAAATGAGTTGAAATATGATGATTATCCAATACAATGTCGACATGAATTATATGCAGCTTTTTTTGAGTTATGGAATGAAACTATCACATTTGATGATTGCATAAAGAAAATTCCTATTTCAATGATTCGTCTATGCATTGATTATTCTAGCGAAAGCGATGATACATATTTAGGTGGCTTATCACCATTTATTATTGACTTAGATGAAAATATATCAGAGGCAATTGTTGTCGCAAAATATAGTTTTATTGCTACTAATGATATTTTGAATGAAATAAAAAAGGATTATTATAAAACAATTGAAGTTATAGAAAGCAACAATAAGGGCACAGATGAAATATCAGATAATGATACTAAAATACAAATAGATTCAGAAAAAGATCAAGATACAAATGTTGTTTCGAATACTGAAATTATTTCAAGTATTGTTGAGAAATACTTTTTTAGATTATTTACGTTACAAATTTTTGCAATCAATCCGAATGATGAGAAAAATGTACAAATCAAATCAAAAACAGAATTAAAAAATTTATTTGTTTTAGGAACAGTTGGCGCTGAGAGAAGTTTAGATGAAGCTGATGATGCATCAGATAGATCACTAAGTATTGTAATGAGCCGTTTGTTTAAAAGTGATATGTCAGGGGTAGAGGAAGAGATTGCAGAACGAACGGCGAGTCTCAATGATTTTGTCGATGAACAAAGTCTGAAAGCTGAAAATATAGTGAATAACATATTATCTGATATTGTTGATAATATGATTTCCTTTGGATATCCAACGGTAGAAGATATGCAATTATATGCCAAAACAAGATTTTCTATGAAAAATGACATAATAAATAATACGGATTTGCAATATGTTACAACTGGTAATGAAGAAACATTGCCAAGCTCTCATAATGGGTTGGGTTATAAAAATCTTATTAAGATAACATTATTGTTAAAAGAATTTTCTATAAATGTAAAACAAAGTGCAAAAAGCGCAATACCAATCTTGTTTTTAGAAGAACCAGAGGCACATATGCATCCGCAATTGCAAGAAGTTTTTGTGGAACATTTGCAGGATGTTCTTTCAAAATTTGCAGGAAATAAGATACAGATAATTATGTCTACGCATTCACCACATATTGCAAATACTGTTCCGTTTAGAAATATAAGATATTTAAGGAGAAAATCTGATTGTGTAATTTGTAAAAACCTGAATGAGTTTGGAACAAAAGATAGTACATCTGAAGATGAATATAGGGAAAATATAGAATTTTTGCAAAAATACTTAACATTAAGTAGATGCGATTTATATTTTTGTGATAAGGCAATTTTGGTGGAGGGAGCAGCAGAGCGTTTGTTAATTCCTGATATGATAAGAAAGTGTGATGAACGAGGAAAGTTCGGAGAGGCAAGACCAAATTTAACCTCCCAATATTGTTCAATTATTGAGGTTGGAGGTGCATATGCACATCGATTTCTGAATTTTGTTAACTTTTTGGAAATACCAACGCTTATTTTAACGGATATAGATTTTGTTGATGCAAAGAATAACAAGACACTAAGAAAAAATGCTGAAAATACATCTAATGCGACAATTAAGAGATGGGGGCATGATATTCTAAATGTAGCTTTATCCAATAAAATTGATTTGAAAGATATTTTTGGTTTAAAAGACGAGGAAAAAACAAATGGATTAGTACACATAGAATTTCAGAGAGAAGAGAATAGCGCATATCCAAGAAGTCTGGAAGAAGCTATTATGAACGTGAATAGGGAATATTATGGGATCGCTGAAGATGAAACAGACATAGATTTTGATGAAAAGGAAAAGAAAAAAACAGATTTTGCGTTAGATTTAATCTTTGGTGAGATTGCCAATAGTTATCAAATACCATCATATATTGAAAAAGGACTTGTATGGTTAAATGCGCAGTCGAAAATGCCTACATATGTAGAACCAAAGAGAAAATGCAAAAGAATATATAAGAAGAATAGATTGCAAAAAGAGGAGGATGGCGATGTGCGGTAAATACGAAATAGCAAAAAAAAGAGCCGATGAGATAGATTCTGAAATCCTACAGGTTTTACAATCAAAAAAAAGTTTTAGGGTGGAAGCTGGTGCAGGTTCAGGAAAAACGTATTCACTAAATAAAGTGATAACATGGATGCAGGATAATTACTGGGATATAGTTAAGGCAAAGAAGCAAAAAGTTGCCTGCATTACATATACTAATGCTGGTGTTGATGTAATTGCCTCAAGGTTAAAAGATGACAGTTTTATTCAACCAATGACAATTCATTCATTTGCATGGGAACTTATAAGACAGTTTGAGAAAGAATTAAAGCAAAAAGTTTATGAACTGCAAATGGTGCCGATGGGGGTGGAAGAGAAAGATTTTGATAAGGTGCAATATGAATTGGGTGTCAGATATGTAGAAGATAGAGTACTTTATTTGTATCACGATGATGTTATAGCGTTGTTTTCTGAGTTTATGAATAATGTAAAATTTAGAAGAATTTTAGCTTTACAATATCCGATTATATTGATAGATGAATATCAAGATTCTTTACGCATGGTGATTGACCAGTTTTTAAAATGGTATATAAATCAAAATGTTGGACCACAATTTGGTTTTTTTGGTGATGCATGGCAAACTATTTATGATAAAAGCTCATGTGGTTTAATCGAATCACAAAATCTTGTTGTGATTGGAAAAGAATCAAACTTTCGCTCACAGCAGGTAATAGTTGATGTATTAAACAGAATAAGACCAGAATTACCACAGATTCCAGCAACAGATGAAAATGATGGAATTGTAAAAGTTATTACTTGTAATGATTATCAAGGAAACCGTCAAAATGGATACTATAAAGGTGAGCTTCCTGATGAAATTTTGAGTGAACGAATTTCAAATTTACAAAAAAGATTAGATAGGATGTATAATTGGAATATTGAGGGTGAGCATATTACATTAATGATTACGCATAAAATGTTGGCTAAGCAACAGAAATATGCTAATTTATTGAATATATTAGATGAGCAGTTAAAAGATGGAGAAGATCCATATTTGAAATTTTTTGATGAAATAGTAGAGCCTTTATATAGTGCATTAGAATCAAAAAAATTAACACAATTGTTTGAAGTATTAAAAAATGATGGATATCCAATAGAATATAAGAGACAAAAGCATAGTTGGAATGAGTTAATGCAACAATTAGAAATTGCCCGAGAAAAAACTATTAAGGATGTAGTGGAAATTTTGTATACAAGAAAGGATATACATGTACCAATACCTCCTAAAATACAAAATAGTTATAAGAAATTCTTAGAGGATCCGGACAGCAGATATGGAAAAGGGACAATAGGGGCATTTTATAGTATCCCTTATTCAGAAGTTTTAGGGGCTCTTGCATTTTTAAGACCGGATGCAGAGTATTCGACTGATCATGGAGTAAAAGGTGAAGAATATGATAATGTGTTATTTGTAATTGGACGAGGATGGAATAACTATCAATTTGATAAATATATGGGAACAAATTTGGCAACATTGCAGGAGAAGGAACATGATAGCTATATAAGAAATAGAAATTTATTTTATGTTTGTTGCTCAAGACCAAAGAAGCGTTTAATACTATTTGTAACAATACCCGTTGAAGGAGAGTTTCTTTCGTATTTGCAAAGTGTATTTGGAGAAGATAATATATGCTCGTATAAAGAATTTATGGGGAATGACTGAAAGTAGAATTCAATTTTATTGTTTTCTGGGTACAATTTGGGTACAGAAGTTTTGAGAACATATTGACGACATATAAAATATATCAAAATGATACAACTTCATCAACGGATAACACTAGATTAATATGAAAAATAAATCCTGAATTAACCCCCTTATGAGGAGAAACATTATGAAAAAAATTACCGTAGTTGTTATGACAATTGTCTGTATACTTTCCTTAGTGAGTTGTGGAAAAAGTGAAAATAGCCAGATACAGCAGCAGATGGAGGATAAAACAGATGTTACGTTTGAAGGGAAAAATATGGAGCTTAAGGGAGTAAAAGGGACGATTCTTTCCTATACAGTAAAAAACGGAACATTATATGTGTTGACGAATTGTGAAGCAGATGAAGACCAGGCAGCCAACCCATATGAATTTTATTCTTTGGATTTAGACGGAAGTAATGCGCAATGCATTTTATCCCAGGCATCAGGTAAAGAGAATATTGTTGCGTTTTGTGTGGATTCTACAGGGAATATTATATACATATCTGTCAGTGATAATAGTGAAGACTGGAATATGGAATTGGTTAAAATTAATAACAACGGAAAAGAGCTATTAAGAGAAAATATTACGAAAATTATTCGAGATGATGCTGTTTTAATAAATGGAATTGTGTCTGACAGTAATGGAGTGACTGCACTTGCCTGTGGACAAAAGGTATATTTTTTTGATGAAAAGCTTCAGTCTGCAGGAGAAGTGCGGGCGCAGGAGGGCTATGTAGTTGATATTGCTTTAACGAAAAATGGTGGGATAGTATGTGTGACAGATCCGCTGAATAGCGATGAGGTTGCGCTTAAGGTATATTTACTGGATGCAAAGGATAGAAAATGGGGAGATATTATTAATATATCAGTTGGAGGAAATGGGGAAAGTGATTATATTGTGGATGGTGTGCAATATGATTTTTGTTTTAAGGGACGCAATGGTATATATGGGTACGATATGGAAACCAAAGAGCAGACAGAATTGATGGATTATGACGCTTCTTATATGACGAGTGCTGATGCAGAAGGGATGGTCTGTACAGATAAGGGTACATTTATAGGTAAGTCAGAACAATTTGTAGATGGAAAGTTACAGTGTAGTCTGGTTGCATATGCAAAAAAAGATGAAAATACTGTTAGTGAAAAGAAGATAATTACTTTTGGAACATATTATGCCAATGATGGTGTGAAGAGTGCGATTGCAAAGTTTAATAGAAATAATCCGGAATACCAGATTGTAATCCAGGAGTATCTTGATATGGATGAAGAACGGCTGCTAGCAGATATTTCTACAGGAAAAGGACAGGATATAATAGATTTATCAATGTTTCCACTTTCTGTTGAACAATGTGTTTCAAAAGGGTTAATAGAAGATTTAACGCCTTATTATGAAAAGGATACAGAATATCAGACTGATAATATGATTGATTCTGTTAAAAAGGCAATGGAGTATGATGGGAAGTTATATTTTGTAACACCCGTTTTTTCCTTGACAACAATAGCCGCTAAAACAGAGGATGTTGGTGACAATACCGGATGGACAGTTAAGGAGTTAAAAAATTTAATAGAAAAAAAGGGTAAAGATGTTGAATTGTTTAATTCAGTAGATACAAAAGGGGAATATCTATATTATTTCATATGTAATAATATTTCTGACTATATTGACTGGGAAAACGGTACATGCAGTTTTGACAGTGAGGATTTTAAATATATACTTGAATTATGTAATGAAAAAGGAATGAAGGAAGAAGTGAATGTATCGGATTCAGAACTTACGGAAGAAGTGAACAGTATGTATACAAGATTTCAGAATGGCGAATATGTTCTATTACAGGAGGATTCGATTGATTTATCTATGATTCAATTTGAACGGAAAGCGATTGATGCTGATATTACCTATATAGGATTTCCGAATAAAGAAAAGCAGGGCTCCTATTTTCAATTTAACAATAAATTTGCAATTTCATCCCAATCAAAAGTAAAGGAGCAGGCATGGGAGTTTATCCGTACTTTTATGTCAAAGGAATACCAAAGGTTAATAATTTGTGACTGCTGTATGCCGATTTTTCAGGATATGTTTGATAGCAGGCTTAAGCAATTAACTGCCACAGAGCCTTATGTAAATGAATTTGGGGAGATGATTGAACCGGTAGAAGAATATACAATGGAATGGGGAGATATGGAGGTTATAATTGGTGCGCCAACACAGGAGGATATAGATATATATCTGGATTTGATTCATCAGACAAAGCGTTGTGGAGACAGTGATATGGTTGTTTTTAACATAATATATGAAGAGGCACAGGACTATTTTAATGGCAGGAAAAAATTAAATAAAACAATAGATATTATACAAAACCGGGTCACAACTTATGTGAATGAACAAAGGAAATAACTTTCATATAAGCCATGAGAGGTGATGCTCATGGCTTATATGAATTTGTAAGCATTTCCTTCCGTATGGTTTCAAAGTCGGCAGGTCCGATATCCAGTAATCTTTTATGAAATTCCTTTTCAGAAAAATTCTCCATTTCCTGGTTTTTATATGCTTCTTTTAAATCCAGAATTTCCAGATAACCAATAAAATAGCTCAAATAGTTAGCAGGTGCTTCTATCACATAGGAATAAACATCGGCGGCATAAGTGTTGTTAAATCCGTTATCTTCAAAAAACTTACAGGTATCAGATAAGGTCCAGCCCTCATAATTGACTCCCATATCAATGCGGGAACAGAGGGCAAGATTGATAATGGTATCCGCCTGATAAAGCCGACACAGGGAGTCGCCTTCCAGCGGATAGTCCAGGAAAGTAAAAGCATCCATCTCCACATAGGTTGCCCAGCCCTCCACATAACCTGGGTAATCGAGAGACTGACGGATACTGTCCGGATGTGTATCATTAAAGTAAACGGTCTGGTATAAATGTCCGGGGAAGCCTTCATGAGCCAGAGTAGTGAACAGATTGCCATTTTCTTCATTAGTGTAGAGTGCGTTGATGTAGATGGTGTTATTTTGATAATCATCTATGGCGGGAATCATATAAAAGGCAGGGCTCAGGGAGGAAGCAAGGCTTTCTGATACATTTTTAACCTGATAGGCGGGAGTATTATTGAGGAGAGGATAATCCTCCCGAATCATCAGGGATAAGGCTTCTAATATAACTTCCGGAGACTGGTAATAGGTTTCCAGAGAATTTTCACAGTAGTAAAAATAGGCTTTCTGGTCGGTTATGGCAATGTTTAAAACATCGCCTAAAGCCTCTGATAATGCTTGTTCCGTCATGGATATAAGCTCCGTTACCGGGCGGGAAGAACCGGTAGCACTTTTTACAAGCAGGGAATAATATTTGGCTCCGTCTGGAAGCGTGGACAGCCCATAGGCGGTGGATGAATCCGGAATCAGATTGTTTTCCGGAGCATTTTCTAAGCTCTTTTCTAAATATTGGTATAAATTCTCATAGGCGGAAACCACATATTTTTTTACATAGTCTTCATTTTGCTTTATATAATGCTGCTGTTTTCTGTTTGAAATTCCCTCCACCTTTGCAATCCTTTCATTGAAGGTGCTGATAAAACTGTTATCGCCATTGTAAAAGCCTTCCAGCATGGTTTCCATTTTCTCTTTTGAGGAAGATAATAAAAAGTCCGGCGTACAGTATCCTTTTTTATTTCGCTGTTCTTCATAGGAAATTACATCTTCAAAGTAAGCAGGTACCTGCTTTAACAGATTTAGATAGGTTTTGACATCCTCCTCGTTCCGCAGGGGATATTCCCCTAAAGTGACCGGAAGGTTTGTCTGAACGCCGGAAGAGCTCCCCAGCAGTTCCTCGTAAAAAGGATATTGGGAAATAGTCTTGCTGAGATTTAAGTTATTTGTAAGAAGAGAATAGGTGATTTGTTCACTTTCCGTCAGCTCGGAATTGGAAAAGCGCTTCAGATTGTCAGATAGGAAAGCCAGAACATTCCGGCCGGACTGGTTTTCTTTTTGGTAATCCCGATAAGAAAAAGAGGTAAGGTCAGGTTCTAATGCAGGAATGTTATAAGCAGAGGGATTTTTCAGTGTATAGGCAGTTGTGATGGAATCAGAGGTAGTCTCGTAACAAAACAGGGTGTCGGTAAATTCTGAAAAAGAGGAGGCTTGTTCCATTTGCTCTAATAGTCTTGTATGGTAGCTTTCGTTATCAGTAGGGGAAATAATATGTATTCCATAGAGGATGGAAAGCAAGAGGGCTGCTATAAAAAGGGGTAGCAGAATAAGGGTGAAACGTTTATGGGATGTAGTAAAGTGCATAGCGGCTCCGATATGT
>ULOF01017737.1_pt1 | contig 33104 bp, 43 predicted proteins | sample 1952371 | NCBI WGS metagenome assembly ULOF01 (sample SAMEA4835597, study PRJEB28245) | human gut metagenome | biome: gut microbiome; material: fecal sample | place: Denmark | collected 2008 | reverse complement strand
GTGCAATGCACCCGGCAGAAGGGAGTTTGTTGTGATGGAAAATCAACTAGCAGAAATTATTGTGGAGAATGGGATTACCTATCATTTGGCAGAGGATGGCTGTTATTATCCGCTACTAAATCTGGAACAGAAAACCGATTATGCGATTGGAAAATACGGTATCATACATGGGGAGTATATGATGAGGTATCAAAGGCATGAATATTTGAAAATGCTGATGGATGGTATTTGGAACCAGTATCTACATGACGTTGACGAGGAATGCCACAGGGAAGTGGAATTGGCGGTAAAGCGGATTATGGAGAAAGAGAGGGTAACGGAGCAGTTGAAGAGTGAAAATCCGATGGAATGGGTGCAGAGGGTAAATGCGATAAAGGCGGGGGTGGAGGAGGTGATGCAAAAAATGCAAATAATCATTGCAAAAATTCGTCAAAACGAATAGAATATACATATAAAAGGAGAGATTAATTATGCGTGGATATTTAACAGCTATAGAAACTGCAGAGCGTTGGAATATAACAACTCGCAGAGTACAAGTTTTATGTAATCAAAATAGAGTAAATGGGGCTATCAAGGAAAGCGGAGTATGGCTTATTCCGTTTAGTGCTAAAAAACCAGAGAGGCTTAAGGCTGGGAAAAAATCAGAGGTATTGAACCAGTTGAGGGTATTATCCTTGTTTTCAGGATGCGGAGGCATTGATTTGGGATTTGAAGGAGATTTTAATGTGTTAACCGCATCTGTCAATCCTGAACTTAATCCTTCTTGGTCTATTGATAAAGTTGATGCAAGATGGAGCCATTTGGGAAAAACATCTTTTCATACGGTGTTTGCCAATGATATAAAACCAGAAGCAAAAGCTGCATGGACGAATTATTTTTCTAGTAAAGGGGTAGAACCTGAAAATTACTATCTTGATAGTATTGTGGATTTGGTAAAATTACAAAAAGAAAATAAAATAAATATATTTCCTAAAAATATAGATGTGTTAATTGGCGGGTTTCCATGTCAAGATTTTTCTGTTTCTGGAAAAAGAATGGGATTTGAGTCTACAACAGGGCATAATGGTAAGAAGATTTCTGCTGAAGAGCCAACAGTTGAGAATAGAGGACAGTTATATATGTGGATGCGTGAAGTGATATCTATTACAAAACCTAAAGTGTTTGTTGCAGAGAATGTAAAAGGATTGACAAATTTGACAGATGCGAAAGAAGTAATAGAACGAGATTTTGCATCTGTGTGTAATGGGGGGTATATTGTAGTTCCAGCACAAGTATTGAATGCTGGAAATTATGGTGTTCCACAAGGAAGGGAACGTGTGATTTTTTATGGGTTGAAAAAATCTGCACTTACACCAGAAGCATTAGAAGAACTATCCAAGGAGGAAATATCGGAACAGTATACACCATATCCAATTAAAACACATTATCTTGATGTAGAAGAAAAACAAGAACATATGAAGAAATTTGTTACAGTGAAACAAGCATTGGAGGATTTGGTAGAACCTGAACAATCAACGGATATTAGCCAACAGAAATATTCTAAGGCAAAATATATGGGGAAACATTGCCAAGGTCAGCAGGAAGTTCGGTTAGATGGTCTTGCTCCAACGATTCGCTCAGAGCATCATGGTAATATTGAGTTTAGAAGGTTGTCAAAGGAACATGGTGGCAAACATAAAACCGAATTAAAACAGGGATTAAATGAACGTAGATTAAGTGTTCGCGAATGTGCAAGAATACAGACCTTTCCAGATGAATATCAATTTGTTATTCCAGCATTGAATGGAAATAAGTCAGTATCCGGGTCAGAGGCATACAAAATTATTGGTAATGCCGTACCGCCATTGTTGGGTTACCATATAGCGAAACGTCTTGAGGAAAACTGGAAGTTATATTTTGGGGAGGAAAAGAAGTGATAATATCAACGAACAGGGAACCATCGTTAGAAGAATTTGAAATATTGTGCAACACGATGTGTAAGTATATGAATGATAAGGCAAAAGCAGAACCAGAGTATTACTTATCCAAGGGGGCACAAAAGTTAGAGCCAGAAGTAAAATTGGCATTAGATATCGCAGCGAAGGGTACAAAATTTGAAAATACGATAGAAATTATCAGTGGGCAGAGATTCCCGGATATTGTTGCTGCAAAATATTATGGTGTAGAGGTAAAGTCCACAAAAGACGATAAATGGACGATGATAGGTGGAAGTGTTGCAGAGGGAACGAGAGTTGAAGATGTTGAACACATTTTTATTTTGTTTGGAAAGTTACATAAACCAGTAGAGTTTAAAACTCGTCGATATGAGGATTGCTTATGTGATATTGCGGTTACACATAGCCCCAGATACAAAATTGATATGGAATTGAAAAAGGGTGATACAATATTTGATAAAATGGGTATCAGTTATGATGAAATGCGGAAAATGGACAATCCTATCGATCCTGTGGTTAAGTATTTTCACTCAATACTAAAACCGGGTGAATCTTTGTGGTGGGTAAATGGAGAAGATGCAACTGCGGGAGAAACGCCTGCTAAAATTCGTATGTGGAAAACACTTTCTAAACCCGAGCGTGAGGAATTGATTGCACAGGGGTTTGCACTTTTCCCAGAATTATTTAGTAATAGTCCAAACAAATATGAACGCTTTACATTGTGGTTGGTAGCTAATCATGGTGTAGTGTCATCTTCGATGAGAGATCCATTTTCGGCTGGTGGGCAAATAGATTTTGAAGTAAATGGACGTTTATACCAACATTTACCGAAGAAATACGGTCAACTGGCGGCAAGTAAAGATAGGGTCGAAGAAATAGTTATGACAATAGATGGTCAGACATTAACGGCTACATGGCATGTAGTCAATGCGGATTTTCAAAATAGAATGAAACATTGGATTGCGTTGGTGGCAAAATCGGCAGAAACTGAAAATTTTGATGTAGAGCAGTTTTTAGAGGATTTGTTTGCGGAATCAGATGGAATATAATAGTAGGTACGAGATGAGAAAAGAGGTGAGTACTAATGTCCTATGTTGTAAAATCATCAGAAAAAACAAGAAAATCGGGTGCAGAGACAGAAACAAAAGCATTATTATATCTTATGAATTTGCATAGTGATAGTGAAGAAATATATTATTTTATTGTTGACTTTTTTAATGACTTAACAGGAATGGATACATATTCAGATAGACTATGGGATTTGCAATCTAAGGGGGTAAAGGATAACTCACCAAAGGCAATCGGGAAGGAATTGGTAACGCTGTTTAAAAATTTTGTTAGTGATTTTGAGTTTACTGAATATATTTTGTTTGTCGGGGGTGTGTCAAACACATTTAGAATAAATAATACTATTAATGTGTTTGGAATTGAAAATATAAAAGAATCCGCACAGAAAATCATGATAAATGGACTAAAAGAAGAAGCTTTGTCTAAAAAATATATTGATGATAAGGATATAACGGATGAAAATATTTTAGATTTTATAGAAAAGATTAAGTTTGTCGTAGATGATGAACAACCATGTGAATATGTTAAAGCTATAATAAAAGATCATCCAGGTTTGATTCCAGAGGATAAAGTGTTAAACGCTATTTTCAATGAAATCCGAGATAAGCAAGCAAGTAAGAAAAACATTCAGATTGTTGAAGGGGTTGTAATAGAAACTAAGGATGAGGCATTAAGATATTGTAGGCATTTGACGGCATCGGATATCAGGTTACTAACATTACAGAGAATAATTAATAGAAATCCAATAGAACAAGGGATTCCGATGTCTTTTATGCCAATATTGCGTTCATGTCCGCCAGAACAGGAAAAAGATTTTATACAACAATGTCAGGTTTCGTTAAGTAAAGCATTGTTTAATAAGAACTCATCAGAGACATTTTGGGCATTATTAGAAAATGTTTATAATATTATTGTTTCTAATCCAGCATTTGATGTGAATGAGATATTTAGTCATGTGGATAGAAAAACTCGGAATAATGCGAGGGATTTTGATGTGTTGTCGTTAAAATATTTTATTGCACAAGTAAAGGATGGTATTCAACAATGATTATTAAAAGAATTGCAGTTGGAAATAGTAGTGAAGCATTTGTAGAAGAGAACTTTACATCAGGGATAAATATTATTTCCAGTGATGATAACAACAAGGGAAAAACGATTGCTATGCAGTCGATGATGTATGCCATTGGAAATGAGCCGACATTCCCAACTTCTTTTGATTACAAAAGATATTATCATTATATAGAGTTTGAAGAAAATGGGACAAATTATCGTATATGTAGATATGGTAATAATTTTGCTCTCATAGAAAAAAGTGCTTTGATGCTATTTGATGGAGTGTCTGAATTGAAAAGATACTGGACTAAACATATTTTTAAATTACCAGAAATAGTAAAAAATCAAGTGTTAAAAATTGTAGATCCGGTTTTGTTTTTGCAGTTGTTTTTTGTTGGACAGGATAAAAAAGATACTTCAAATATATCGCATTCGGGATTGTATAATAAGAAAGATTTTGAGGAAATGATATTTAGTATTTTGGATATAAAAGGGAATAAGCTTGATTTAAATGAGGTGGAACAGATCAAGAAAGATATATCACTCTTAAAAGACGAAAAGAAATTATTGGTAAAAAAACATAAAATCCTTTCATCCAAGAAAGTATCTGCACAGTATTTAAGTGCAGTTAGTGATAGAGCAGCATTTGAAGACAGAATAGTAAAAATTAATGAAGCTAATGGTAAAATAACAGAGCTTCGTAAAGCAAGAAATTTAGCTGCAAATAGAAAGGCTAAATGGGAAAATACCATTAAAGAATTAAAATCTCTGAACAGAAACATTGATGTAGGAGAGTTGAAGTGTATGGATTGTAATTCAAAAAATATATCATTTGCTACTTCCTCAAAGAAAACAGCATATACATTTGATGTTTCCACAGTGGAAATGAGAAATGATATTATTAATTCAATAAAAGATAAAATAGATTCCTACGAAGAAGAAATAGAAAAATATGAAGTTGCTATAGCAAGGGAACAAGAACATCTGCGTTTTTTGATGAATGATGAGGAAGTAACATTAGAAGCTCTTTTAGAGTTAAAGGAACAGATTTTTTCTGCATCAGATGCGGAAAAACGAGTTGTTGAAATAGATGCAAAAATAGAGGAACTTCAAAGTCAGTTGAGCATTTCTGAACAGTCAACTGAGGAGACAAAGAATAAACGTGAGGAAGTGCTGTCTTTAATAATAACAAGAATGAATGATGTATATGGAGAAATTGATCCTAATGGAAATTTAGTGTTTGACGGATTATTTACTAAAAAAGATGAAGTGTTTTCTGGTAGCGAAGCAACAATCTTTCATATAGTAAAAACTTATGTATTGCAAGAAATATTAGAACATAATTGGCCTATTGTAATAGATTCTTTTAGGGCAGAGGATTTATCAACAAAGAAAGAAAAAATTGTGTTAGAAAAATTTGGATGCTTGACTAACCAAATTATTTTTACAACAACTCTTAAGGATGAAGAAATGGGAAAATATGATAATGTGGCAGGGATTAATCATATTGATTATAAAGATCATGCCCCGAGTAAAATGTTATCGGTTCATGATTGTAAACGATTTAGACAACTATTAGCTGATTTTATGTTTAATATAGAATAACAATTGCCACCAGAATATGATGGTTAATTTTCTACGGGAATTTGGAGAAGCAAATAGGGCAGCGATGCGAGATTTGCTAATTGATAAGTTTCCGGATATTCCTTCGCCTAGCCAGAAAGAATGGAAAGTTTTGACTTTGCTTACAGCACTTAAAAGGAAGGGCATTATTGCAACAGATTCTGATAATAAATAGATATCTAACTGGATTTTGGTTCAAAGTAACAAAATGAATTATCTAGTGAATAAATTGGTTTGATATTGGTTTAATGACTGGTTTGATAATGATAATGTGTGGAGTACAAAAAGTTAGTAATTGTGCCGTTTTTGGTATTAAACCAAAATGAAAAAGATAAAAAGTTGGTTTGATGCTGTTTGGAAAATGGGGAATTATTTTTATGTAACACACAATTGGAGAAAGTTTGGAAAGAGATGGTAAGTATGGTTTTACAAGATAGAGATTATACAAAGTACCTTAATGAAGAAGAGAAAAGAGCGTTTGAATTAGAGGAAAAAATAGAAAATAGAAGGGGGATAAAAAATAATAGGGAATTCCCAAGGTTTTCGCATACTGATGAGAATATTCGGGAATTTATATGGCACAGGAGATCGTTGTTTCCTAATAATTATTTACATTTTTTAAAATATAAAAAGCTGGATTTTGATGAAGAAGCAGACAAATATCATCAAGTGATTTATGAATCTGAAAATGAGCAACAAATACAGCAGTACATAAAGTCGAATAGGAAGTGGTATATTCCGGGTTCGATATTCTTGGATTATAATTTTGGGCATCATGATGCATATTTATTTCCAGAACAAAAGTTAGGTAATGAATATGCGGTCGATTATATGTTAATAGGAAAAAGCTCTGATGGATATAGCGTTACTTTGGTGGAATTTGAAAAAGCAAACACCCCATATTGCAGAAATACAACTAATATGGAATCGGAAAGTGTTAGAAAAGGTCTAACACAGATCAAGGATTGGCAAAGATGGATGAATCAATTTAGAGATTATTTTTTGAAAAATATGGGATTAACACAGTTGGAGATAGACATACCGGTGTACAGAATTTTTTATTATCTTGTGGTCAGTAGAAGAGATTTTATGAATGAAAAGGCTCTTGAGATTAGAAGTCAGTCAATGTTTGATTTGCATAATGTGAAAATTGTATCTTTTGATAGATTGGAAGATAATATTCGAAAATTGAAATCATATCATTCTTGGTAAGGGGGCAATATGGATATTTCAATTAAGTGCAATAAATTAAGTGCACAATATTGTGTGAGTAATGGAATATTGCGATGTGTAGAATCATATGAGTTTATAATACATGAACCGAATGTAATTAAAATTTGTATAGAAGAGGCTGGAAAAAGAATTATAACTTTTACGAGCGACAATGAGATTGAGGCATCTGAGTTGTATTCATTGCTTTTAAAGTTAGAAAGATTACTACAGATTTTTGATGGTGCATTTGTTCCATTAGAGGATATTTTTATATATGGTACGGAAGATAAAAATGCATACGATGTATTAGTCACGCATTTAAAAGTACAAAGATTACGATATTTTTCATCCGCTAGTTTTTTAACAGTACAAAATGATCGGATACTGAATTATGAGGATGTTTTATCTGGAATGCTATTTAATTCGTGGCAGATTCTGCTAGAAGAATTAGGTGTTGTTAATCAGATGTATTTATATGCAACGAGTGATTGTGGATTTACGAATGACGTAAAGTGTGCATTTCTTGTTGAACTTGCGGAATCATTAATAGAGATAATAGGAAAAGAAAATATAAAATTACAAAAGCTTCCTCGGGAACAAGGAAATCTTAAACCCTGCTTAAGAACAATCATTAATAATTATGGAAAGATTTTATTTGAAAAGGAAGTGAAATTTGATATAGAAAAGATATTAACTTGTTTGGTAAATACTCGTGTTAATATAATGCATATAAAGATAAACCAAAGAACTCCTAAGTTTGATGGGAAAGAAGCAACTTTATATGCAATGAAAATGAGCTATTTATATCGGATTGTGATATTGAATCGATTGGGAATAGATGAACAGCTTTACGTTGACAATTTGAGAAAAAGAGTATGTAGCATAGACAAATGGAATGAAATTCAAGAAAAGTTGTTTGATAGGTTGAAATAAAAAAGTAATTATTGTAGCTTAAACTAAAATATATATCAGAGCAAAATAAGCAATATTAGAAACCATTCGTATTTGTAAGGACAGAAATGTGCTAAAAGAGTATTTGGAAAGCAGAGAAAAGGAGGTCGTGGATATTATGATGGTATTATATGATCAGGAAGAGGCAATACAGATGTATGGAGAGAGTGAGCGCTATGATGAGAAAATTGAAACAGCAAGACGTTTGATTGAGGTGGGAAAATTTTCATTAGAGGATATTGCTGCTGGAACTGGCTTAACCATTGACAAAGTGAAAGAGATTGCAAATATGCAGTTAGCATGAGGTGTTTATCGAATCTTGCAATTTTCTTGCAAAAAGTTGGATAAATGATTATAATGTATATAACATCTGGAATTTCTATACGAAATGATGTGTATTATAATTCTTTGGACACAAGATATAGTATGAACTATCGAGTTTGAGTGAGAAAGTTGGTTGGATAAACCTAGTATTTATGCGTATTGCAAGCATATTTGCTTAGCGTTTGGCAACAAAATGGCAACATTTTTTCATCATTCAAAGAATAAATTTACTTCAAGAACATAATAAAACCTTACTGATTTTCAGAATTGAAAATCAGTAAGGTTTTTTGTTTGGGCAGAAAATTTTCTATTTGTCAGTGCTTTGGCTATTTTTCTTGCGTTGTTTCATTTTATACTGGAAGGTTTCCTGTTTTGGATAGGTATAACGCCATTCATCATATTCTTCCCTGCTGATTTCACCGTTTTCCAGCATGGCGGACTGTTTCTGCCACGCCCGGAGCATGGTATCTACATCTGACAGGAGAGGCGTGATGTCATGGTCAAGGGAAAGACAGATTTCTCCCTCTTTTTCAGAGATTTTGAGTCCGTATATATCTTCCAGTGCAAAGAGAGTGTGCAGCAGTCCGAAATGGGTGTCTATGTCCGGCACGGTAAGTGCCTTTGGTGCAACACCGAGAATGTCAGCCATCATATTTACAAGGTCCTGCTTGGGTACTCTCGCCTCTGATTCGTATTGTGCCATACGCACATCAGAAGTCCGCCCCTTAAAACCAAGCAGTTCACCAAGCTGTTTCTGTGTCATGCCTTTACGCTTGCGGAAAAATTTGATACGTTGTCCGATTGCCATAGTAAGACCTCCCTAAATAAATCTGTTTAGAAACAGTATAACATGAGCTAATGGGGATAGCAAGAAGAAATTAAACAAAAAGATTTAATATTTTTCTGAAAACCACTTGACTTAACGATAAATGTTTAGTAAGATGGGAGATATAAAACCTAAACAAATATATTTAGGTGGGTATAAGAAAGGGGGAAAACAGATGGAGGGCAGAAACTTTATGACGGTTGAGGAAGTGGCACAGGAACTGAATGTGTCAAAATCCTATGCCTACAAAGTTGTCAGAGAGCTGAATGCAGAAATGTGGGAACTTGGTTATCTGACCGTTACCGGAAGGGTAAACACGAATTTCTTCCGGAAGAAACTATGTTACAACGAATAACACAAAAAGATTTTATATGGCGATACAGAACATCGCCAAACAAAATCTATGTTTTGTGTAGGAAGAATGCAGAAACGGCATTCTTTGGACAGTAGACAGCTGGGAGAGGAGATGATGCTATGGCTGTATACAAAGACGGGGACAAGTGGCGTGTCATTTACCGTTACACAAACTGGAAAGGGGAGCGTAAGCAGACGCAGAAACGTGGCTTTGCCACCAAAAGGGATGCTTTAGCCTGGGAGAGGGAGGTGATGTTAAAGAGTGAATCCAAGCTGGACATGACCTTTGCCAGTTTCTTTGAAATCTATGAGGCAGACAAAAAGAAACGGGTAAAGGAAAATACATGGGAATCCAAAAGCCATGTAATCCGCACAAAGATACTTCCCTTTTTCGGGGAGAGGAAGATTGCGGAGATTGAGCCGAAAGATATCATCGCATGGCAGAATGAGATGCTTGCCTACAAAGGGGAAAATGGGGAAGTGTATTCCCCAACTTATCTCAAGACAATCCATGCACAATTAAGTGCGATATTTAACCATGCGGTGCGGTTTTACCATCTGCCGTCAAATCCGGCACAGAAAGCAGGAACAATGGGAAGTGAGGAACACAAGGAAATGCTGTTCTGGACGAAAGAGGAATATCTGAAATTTGCAGATGTGATGATGGATAAACCTGTTTCCTTTTATGCCTTTGAAATGCTTTACTGGTGTGCCATCCGCATGGGCGAAATGCTTGCCCTGACTCCGGCAGATTTCGATTTTGACCGCCAGACGCTGACGATTAACAAATCGTATCAGAGGTTAAAAGGGAAAGATGTGATCACTTCCCCAAAAACACCAAAGAGCAACCGAACCATTAAAATGCCAAGGTTTCTCTGTGAGGAAATGCAGGAGTATATCGGGATGCTGTATGAGATTGGGGAGAATGACAGGATTTTTCAGATTACCAAGTCTTATCTGCATCATGAGATGGACAGAGGGGCAAAAGCAGCAGGAGTTAAGAGAATCCGTATCCATGATTTACGTCACAGCGCCATTTCCCTGTTGATTGAAATGGGATTTTCGGCACTGGCGATTGCGGAACGGGTAGGGCATGAGAGTATTGACATCACTTATCGGTATGCGCATTTATTTCCAACCAAGCAGACGGAAATGGCAGACAAGCTGGACATGGAGCGCATGGGAGATTTGGCACTGGCAAATGACGGTACGGATACGCAGGCAGAGACAAGTAGTGAATTTGAACCAAAACGTGGAAAGGAGATTGAAGATTATGGAGAAAAGGCTTGATTATCAGGGAAGATGGAGAAATAAAACAGTAGCATTTCGGGTATCAGAGGAAGAAGGAAAGCTGATAGACCGCTGTGTCAGTTTGTCGGGGCTGACCAAGCAGGACTATATCATCAGGCGGTTACAGTGTCGTGATGTGGTGGTGCAGGGCAATCCGAGAGTATATAAGGCTCTGCGCAATCAGATGGCAGAGATTTATGGGGAATTGAAACGTCTGGAGAAATGCAGCAGGGATAATGAGGAACTGCTTTACACCATACAACTGATAGCGGAAACCATGAGTGGACTGAAGGGAGAAAGTGAATGACAGATAAAGCAGCAGATACAGAAAAAGTGACCGCCCCGGGTTCATCTGTTGGCGCAGATGGGGAGCAGCCACTTTGTAAAAACAATTACGAGAAAAGTATAGCAGATTTGCACATTGAGGGCAATCTGCAAGCCGCAAATTGTCAGGAAAAATCCGGACAGGAGGATTTGCAGACGATCACAATGGAAGAACTGTATGATACTGTCTACCCGCCAAAGACACCAATTGTTGAGGAGCTGGTTTATGCGGGGACATATCTTTTTGTGGGTGCGCCCAAAGTGGGAAAATCCTTCTTTATGGCACAGCTTGGCTACCATGTAAGCAGGGGGATTCCGCTGTGGGATTACCCGGTGCGGAAAGGAACGGTTCTGTATCTTGCACTGGAGGATGATTATGCCAGACTGCAGAAACGCCTGTCACGAATGTTCGGGTTGGAAAGCACAGACAGTTTCTACTTTGCAACAAGGTCAAAGTCATTGAATGAGGGGCTGGAGGAACAGCTTACCCGGTTTGTAAAGGAGCATACAGACGCAAGACTGATTATCATAGACACACTGCAGAAAGTAAGGGAAGTCAGCGGGGATAAATTCAGCTATGCCAGTGATTATGACATTGTAACGAAACTAAAGCATTTCAGTGATACGCATGGTATCTGTTTGCTGGTGGTACACCACACAAGAAAGCTGGAGTCATCAGACAGCTTTGACATGATTTCCGGCACAAATGGACTGCTTGGGGCTGCCGATGGTGCATTTGTCATGCAGAAAGAAAAGAGGACAGGCAACAGGGCATTTTTAGAGGTGGCAGGGCGAGACCAGCAGGAGCAGAGGCTTTTACTGGATTTTAACCGGGAACTGTGCCAGTGGGAGTTTGTCAAAGCGGAAACGGAACTTTGGAAAGAGCCTGATGATCCGTTGCTTGTGTTGATTGCTGAATTTATGGAACAGCAGAAGGAATGGAGTGGGACAGCAACAGAGTTATTGCAACAGATACCGGAACTGGATATGCAGCCAAATGTATTAACGAGGAAATTAAATGTCAGCATGGAGAGACTGTTTGTGGATTATGGCATCCACTATGAAAGTAAAAGGGAACACCGTTCCCGGATGATTAAACTGGCACTGGAACAGAAAGCGTGACGATAAGTGACGGTTGCGACGGTATTTTATATATCGGTGCCGATAGCAAAAATACTGTCACAATCGACGCAACCGTCACAGACAGTGAAGGAGAGGTTGATTATGATGGTAGGAAGATTAGGATATAACAGTGAAAACGGACGTTATGGTCTGTTGGTATCAGACCTGTGGGAAGATACGGGATTCCATTGTGGAGAGTGCTTGGAGGTTATGGTGGATGACAAATGGGTGGCTACTAGAATGGAGATGTCAGCGGAACGGAAATGGTATCTGGCAGATACACCTTACTATGGCAATCTGGAATATGTGCAGGCGAGGATATAAGGTGAGGGAGGAAAGCCGAGCAGACAGCGTGAAATATTTGGAGCTGTGCGACAAATATTTCATCGGCTGAACTGCGGAATAAGCCCCCGGCGGGGCGCAAAACCCGCTTGCGGGCTTGGCAGCTTTTGATGCGGAGCGTCAAAAGTGCTTTTGCGTTACTTTTGACAAAAGTAACAAAACATATTCCGCCTCAGACTTCGCCTGTCGGCTCGTTTTTGGCTGGAATATGGTCTGCTGTGGGCAGACTTTTATGTGAAACACTGTAATACAATTTGTAAGACAAAGCAAAGGGAAATTTTCTGCCGGAAGGAGAAAAGTGATTTACATACAGGGCTTGTATTACAGTTTGTATGCCAAGAAAGATTTTGTTTTACAGTATGTCAAACAAATAAAGTGAAGAAAAAAATTGCCTGTTCTGTTGGGGATTGTCACAAGGCACAGGCAGGAAAGCTGAAGAGGAGGTTTTGGAGCAATGAGCAGAGATATATTATTTAGAGCATTGACGGATAAGGACAGAAAGAGGGGGCGGTGTGTATGGAGAGAACGATTTCGATGATGGTTGGTAAAGGCTCATTAAATCATAATAATCGGATATTTACGGCAAAAAATGTAGATGCTGAGCGTAGCAAAGGCAATAATGTCTATGTGAAAGAAAGTATCAAAAAGGTGTACCACGCACTTTTTGATGAGGCACTGGAGGCTTATAATTCCAAACAGACCAGGGCAGACCGTAGGATTGACAATTATTATGAAAAAATCCGTGCAAGCAAGCAGGAGAAACTGTTCCATGAGCTGATTGTTCAGATTGGCAACAGGGATGATACAAACTGTAATATGCTGGAAAGCGTTTATGCACAGTCGGCACTGGAAGATTATATGTTGGGATTCCAAGAAAGGAATCCTAATCTTAGGGTATTCAATGCAATCATGCACTTAGATGAGGAAACGCCTCATCTGCATATTGATTATGTTCCGTTTTCGACCGGAAATAAGCGTGGATTGGAAACGAAAGTATCTTTAAAAGGTGCATTAAAGGCACAGGGATTTGTGGGTACAGGGCGGTTTGATACTGAGTGGAAACGCTGGGTGGAAAGCGAAAAACAGTGTCTTGCAGAGATTATGGAACGCTACCAGATGGAATGGCTGCAGAAAGGGACACACGAAAAGCATTTATCGGTCTATGATTTTGAGAAGAAAATGCGGAAGGCAGAGGTAGAAGAACTGGAACAGGAGATTTCAGGGCAGAAAGACAAAATAGCAAGCCAGAGTTTCCTGATAGAAGTCAATGAGGAGGCATTGCAGTCCCAAGAGCAGATTTTGGAGGAGAATGAAGCAAGGGCAGAGGTAATCCGGCAGGAGACAGAGAAAGCGAAAGAGGATTGGGAAAAAGTACAGACAGATAAGGACAGGGTGCAGGATTCCTATGAACAATATAAAAGTCTGGAAGAAAGTACAAAAGGGCTGTATGAATTGTATCATTCATGGTATGAGGATAAGAAAAAATCTTATGAGGAATATGCCGAAAAGAGCAGTATGTTTGAGGAAAAGGCAAATTCCCTTGAGGGGCAGATAAAAGAATTGGAACAGAGAAAATCCGATAAAACGGAAGAGGTGCAGGCAGAGGAGATAAAACTGGATATTGTGAAAATGCAGATACAGGAGGCTGTGAATGATTATGAAGATATACAGAAACAGGCAGATTTTGTGAAAGAGGAGGCAATGCAGCAGTATAAGAAGTACCGCAGGGTTGAGCCGGGCGAAAGAGGAACGGCTATGTTTGATGACATGCTCCGGTTAAAGCGAGAAAATATGATACTGAAGGACGAGAATAGGACTTTGAAAGAAAAATTGCAGAAGGCATATGACTTCATGAAACAGTTTACTATTAATGGCTTGAATATGCTGGAGTGTTTTCTGGAGTCTATTGGTGAGAGGGTGCAAAGTTTCTCGGAGAGTATTGGTTTTAGTGGCAGGAGCAGGTAGAGATAGTGAAGATGATGGAAAACGGATAAGAGAAATAAATTTTTCTTCTTATCCGTACATAGGAATGGAGGCATACTATGAGTAAGGAATTAGCAGAGGTTATTGTGGAGAATGGGATTGCGTACCGCTTGGGAAAGCATGATTTGTATTATCCTGATTTGAGGTTGCCAGGGGGAGCACACTACAATATAGGGAAATACGGAATTATGCGGTGGGAGTATTTGAGAACCAATCATAGAGAGAAGTATCTTCGGCTGTTGCTGGATGGCAAATTGAATGAACATCTGCGTGAGATAGATGAGGAGTGCCATGCAAGGATGGAGTTACTTATAGAACAGATGAAAGCTGGTGCAGGGATTACGGAGGAGTTAAAGGCGGCTGAGCAGATGAAATGGATTGGCCTTATGAATAATGTGAAGAGTGCTGCGGAGGAGATAGTGCTGAGAGAGTTGGTGTATGCGTAAATGTGTGTGGGGTAGGGAAAACTGCTCCGCATTTTTGATTGTGGAATTGTATGGTGGTGTGTGGTATACTATTTATGCTGATGTAAGAATCAGATTTTGACGGGGGAACTTATGGAAACGGGGATTATTGTTTGTGGTTTAAATGGAAGTGGAAAGAGTGTAGTTTTTAAAATGCCCTGTTCTATGCATAGACGGAACAAAACCTATTGAAGAAAACGTAGATTTTATCGTGGAGCAGATATAAGATCTAGGTTGTGGTTAAATGAAAAAAGTGGAAACCGGAGGTTGCCAACTTGAGAGGAGTAGTGTTATGGAAGAATTAAAGTCTGTTATGGAGAAGTTTGTTGAATCGGGGTGGGACTTAATATCTGAACTAGCACAGCAATGGTTAGATGGGAAATATGATAAGGATATTTTGATATCTGCAATAAAGCAGGCAGATAAGGAATGTGGAAGTTGCGGATGTGATTTAGATCTACTTTATAAAAGGGCTTTGGAATTGCTTTGACGATATTGATTATCCTGTTTTTTAGATTGGAAGAGTAGAATTTGAAGTGTGGCTTGTTTGCCCAGTGAGGAGGTCTGATTGTGGAAAATAATTTTTGTGAGGTTAAGTTGTTTCAGGTAAAACCAAATAAATTAGAAGAATTTGAAAAGTTGATAGCTGTTGTTGCAGAGGAGCAAAAACAGCAAAAGGGTTGTATTGATATTAAATATATGAAAAGGTTTTATGTCTTTGATGATATTAAAGAACAACCAAGAGAGTTAACCAGAATCGTTAAATGTGTAAAATATTTTTCCTATTGGGATTTTGATAATATGGTAAATTATTCAAATGCAACACATTGGTTTTTTGAAAAATATTCAAAAGAAATATTTAAATTATTGATTATGCCTTTTGACATAAATTGTGGACATTCAGTTTATTAAATTATGCACATTATGATTATAGTACGAATTACACAATCTGCAGTTGGATATGGGGGGATTATAAGAATGAGATTTATATATACTGATGGTGGCAACTCTGACTTCATTGAATTATGCCATTGCTTAGATGAATTTCTAAATGTGCTTGTAGGTGGAGAAGAAAATCGAGCAGAATATATTCCATATAATCGTCTTGATGATATCCATGATGTAATTATTGCGTACGATGATGCTATTCCGGTGGGAAGTGCTAGTTTTAAAAAGTATGATGATGAATGTGCGGAAGTAAAGCGTGTTTTTGTTAAGCAGGAGTATAGAGGTAAAGGGATTTCAGACAAATTAATGGAATTGTTAGAGGGTGCTGCAAGGGAGCAGGGATTTCGCTATCTGATTTTGGAATCCGGTGAACCGCTTGTTGCAGCAATGGCATTATATAAAAAAATTGGATATGAAATTATTCCGAACTATGGTCAATATAAAGATATGCCCGATTCCATTTGTATGAAAAAGAAGTTGTAAATTTTCAGTTTTTAGGAGTAGATGTACATGGAGTGGAATTCATCATTATATGATAAAAAACATGACTTTGTAGCGGAATATGGAAAGGGCTTATTAGAATTTGTTCCCCAAAATGCAAAACAGACTATACTGGATTTGGGTTGTGGAACAGGGAGATTGACTGCTCAATTAGCCGAATTGTGTAATAAAATTGTAGGTGTTGATAGTTCGCAGGATATGATAGATAAAGCGAAAGAAGCATTTAGCAATATAGAATTTAAGGTATGTGATGCACTTGCTCTGCCTTTTGAAAAGGAATTTGATATTGTTTTTTCCAATGCCGTATTTCACTGGATCAGTGACCACGATATTTTACTGAAAAATATACATAGGGTTTTGAAACCGCAGGGAGTATTGGTGTGTGAGTTTGGTGCAAGTGGGAATATCGCAACGATTGAAAATGCTTTTGCAGAGGCTTGTAACAGTCTGGGATATGGCTATGAGGCTAAATTCAATTTTCCTACAACAGAGGATTTCGGTGAATTGTTAAAGAAGCATGGATTTGTTATTGACAGGATTTATGAATATGACCGACCAACTGTATTAAAGGACGGGGAGCAGGGATTGGCGAATTGGATGAGACAGTTCTTTGCCTCTGAATTGGAAGTGATGCCGGAATATGTACAAGCTATGTTTTTTGAGAAAGCGGAAAGATTGACAAGAGAAACTTTATGGAATGGGGAAGAATGGGTTGCCGATTATCGAAGATTAAGAGCAATCGCACACATATAGTTTTTTTAGTTTGTTTTTATTTGATGAAAAATGAATGTACAGGAGGAATGACAGAATGGGCAGAATCGTTGTTTTAGTCGGCAGTATGCGGAAGGGTGGAAATACAGATTTGCTTGCACAAGCATTCGCAGAAGGAGCGGGCAAAAATAATACAGTGGAGATAGTTTCTGTTGCTGATTATAAGGTAAATCCCTGCATTGGCTGTAATTCCTGTTTTACAAGGGAAGGAAACCAGTGTTTTCAGAAAGACGATATGGCAGAAATTTATGAAAAACTGAAAATGGCGGATGTACTGGTAATTGCATCTCCCGTTTATTTTTATGGGATTAGTGCAGAATTAAAGGCGATTATTGATAGATTACACACCCCTATGAGGAATGAATTTCAGATAAAAAAGCTGGCATTGCTGTTGGTGGGAGCAGCAACATTACCAGAATTGTTTGATGCAATTAAATTGCAATATCAGCTTGTACTAAATTTTTTCCATCTGGAAGATGCAGGCATGGTTCTGCTAAGAGGGGTTAAGGATATTGGAGATATTAAGGAAACAAAAGCGTTGGAGGGGGCATTTAATCTGGGAAATTCGATTAATAAGGAAAAATGATTAAATAGGCATTAGAAATTATAGAAATTTCTTCGTTATTGAATGAAAAATGTCAGTTTTTGCTTTAATACAGAGAAAATATATGATAAAATGAGTAAGAACCTAGAAAGTAAGGCATTGGAGGTATAGCTTTATGGCAAACACATACAAAGTCATAGATGAAAAGACATGGGAAAGAAATATGCACTGTATGGTTTTTAGAAACAGTGTTGAGCCAGCGTTTTGTGTAACATTTGATGTAGACATCACAAATTTTCTGCAACAGATTAAAAAACAAAATTTTTCCTTTACACTTGCGTTTGTTTATGCGGTATGTAAATGTGCAAATGAGATTGAGGCATTTCGTTATCGTTTTTTAGATGGCAAAATCGTTTTATTTGATAAAATTGATACCGCTTTTACATATTTAAACAAAGATACAGAATTATTTAAGGTAGTTAATGTTCCTATGCAGAACACAATGAAAGAATATGTGGAATTGGCAGCACAAATTGCAGAAAAACAAAAAGAATATTTTACCGGACCGCTTGGCAATGATGTATTTCAATGCTCTCCTATGCCATGGGTGACATATACCCATATTTCCCATACCAATTCTGGCAAGAAGGATAATGCAACACCATTGTTTGACTGGGGGAAATATTACGAAAGGGATGGGAGGGTTATTATGCCTGTGTCTGTTCAGGCACACCATTCTTTTGTAGATGGCATACATATTGGGAATTTTGTGGATAATTTGCAGAAATACTTAAATGAATTGTAGCGGGAGATGTAGTGTTGTAAAGGTTGAAGAATTTCTCGCACCAACGGTGCGAGATTTGGAGGAATTGAGTTGAAAGAGATAGAAGTTTCAGGTTATGAGCCGTTTGTGGAAGAAATTAAAGACTTGATACATAAAAAGCAGTATCATGTTCTGAAACTTATAAATGCAGAAACAATCAATTTATATTGGGAAATAGGTGAGGAAATCCATCGGCAACAGGAAGAAAATGGATGGGGAAAGTCCATTGTCCAGGTATTGTCAAAAGAGTTGCAAAAGGAATTTCCGGGGGCAAAAGGATATTCGGCGGCAAACCTTTGGAGAATGAGGAACTTTTATTTAAGTTACTGCGATTCTGAAAAACTCGCACCACTGGTGCGAGAAATTAGCTGGAGCAATAATGTTGTCATCATGGAGAAGTGCAAAGATGATTTGCAAAGAGAGTTTTATATCCAGATGACAAAGCGTTATGGATGGACGAAACGCATTTTAACAAATTTTATTGAGGCACAGACTTATGAAAAATATCTGTCGAATCAGACGAATTTTGATATGACATTGCCAGAGGAACGTAAAGTTCAAGCAAAATTGGCGGTCAAGGATGAATACACATTTGACTTTGCAGAACTTTCGCCAGAGTATTCCGAGCATGAGTTGGAAATGCAGTTAGTAAATAATGTCAGGGCATTTCTGATAGAAATGGGTGGAGATTTTACATTTATTGGCAATCAATATCATTTGGTTGTTGGAAGTAGGGATATCTATATCGACCTTTTACTTTTTCATAGAAGATTAAGAAGTTTAGTAGCAATAGAGTTGAAAATCGGAGAGTTTGAGGCGGAGTATGCAGGTAAAATGCAGTTGTATTTGACTGCATTGGACGAGCAGGTAAAGTTACCGGACGAGAATCCTTCGATTGGTATTATTATCTGCAAGAGCAAGGATAAGACTTATGTGGAGTATGCGTTGAAACAATCCAATGTGCCGATTGGGGTGGCAACTTATCAGTTGAGTAGGTCATTGCCGGAGGGGATGAAAGAGATGTTGCCAGAGCCGGAGGAGATTGTGAGGAGGCTGAGGATATTTGAAAAATAAAGATTTAAAAAGAGATGCTGGATTAACATATGATTTATCAAAAAATATGGTAATCATTTTGTTTGTTTATTATTTTTTACTTTTTGCTATTGGAGGTTTCATATCAATAGAAATAGCAATTACCTTAACTGCAACCGTGACTAAGTCTGAGATTGTAATGGATGCATTTTGTGTATCAATTGCGGTTAGTGGCATGCTATGTAGTATTCAATATATAAAAAAACTTTACAAAGCATGTATTATGCAGAGAGTTGATATTACTGAAGGCGACATAATGAAGAAAATTGGTAATATGGCATATTTTATATTTAGACCAATTTTTGCATTTGGCTTTTCTATTATTATGGTTTTTGCTCTTTTATCTGGCATGTTTGTTGTAACAGGAAATTTGGACTATATTTTAAATGAAAAATTTGTATATCTTTGTGCTATTTTTGCAAGTTTTATAGGTTATTCAATAGGAAAACTGATTGACAAGTTTGGTAGTATTAGTGTTGAAAAAATTAATAGTTTGAGATAGGGAGGCATAAAACATGGGAAGTGAACGAGATATTATTATTACACAATTACAAAAACTCGCTGAAGAAGTTTTAAGTTTAAAACAAGAACATCGTCAAAAGAGACCAATAGTCATTGAGTTCAGTGGTTCTCCTAAGGCGGGAAAAACATCTTGTATAAATTCGTTAGAACTATTTTTAAAAAGAAATGGATTTTCTGTTAAAATTGTTCAGGAAAGAGCAAGTGTTTGTCCGGTTTCGGATAAACAGAGTCCTATGTTTAATTTATGGACAGCCTGTATGTCTTTGGCAGGTTTGATAGGCACATTAGAGGATAAAAAGAGTAATGTGGATGTATTAATTTTAGATAGGGGGATATTTGATGCATTGTGTTGGTTTGAATGGTTGGTTTCTAATTCTAAAATGGAAGAAAAGCAAAGATGTATAACTGAAGATTTTTTGTTGATGGAGGAATTGATAAAAAGTATTGATATTGTTTTTGCGTTTTCTGTTGAACCACAAATTTCAATTGACAGAGAGTATGCAAATTTATTAACAAATAAACCGGGTAGTATAATGAATCAAAAAGTGTTGGCTGAATATTTGGAAGCGATTGAGAATACATATTCATTAAAGAGAAGCTTTTTTCATGAAGTATTTATGATTGATACATCAAATAAAAATCAAGATCAAGTAGGTAAAGAAGTGACGGAAAAAACATTAGATACTTTAAAAAATATGTTGATGGAACGTATAGGTTACTTTGAAAAAAATTCAGAAATAAATCGGGTTTTATCATCTAAAAATACATTTGAATATGATGAGCTAAAAACTTTATTGAAAAATATAAAATTTGATTTGAGGGATAATGTTGAAAGCAATACCGAGTTTCTACAACCAATACCTGTTGCTATTATTTCAAACCGAAAAAAAGACAAGGTTTTGGTTATAAAGAAAAATAAAAATGCAGTTTCACCTAATTCGCCAGAAAAAGATAAAATATTGCTATATATAGGGGGACATTCAAGATATGAAGATATGACAGAAGTTACATCGCAAGATTTTTTAGCTATTTGTAGGAGTACTTTGAAGCGCGAGGTAAAAGAGGAAATAGGGATTTCTATTGCCTTAAATGAAATTGAACCTTTTTTTATATATTCGGAAGATAATGATAAAAGCAAAAAGCATTTGGCCGTATGTTTTTTTGTTATGGTTGATGAGGATGGAATAAAATTAAGGTTAGATTCTCAAGAATTAGTTTTGAACAAAGGAAAAAGTAAAAGTGGACGTTTTTTAGATATAAAAGAAGTATTAAAAGAAGCAGAGCTTGAGAGATGGAGTAGAATAATACTAAAAACTTGTTTTGAGACTGGTTTACAGAAGAATCAACAATTATCAATTTTTGATTGAATAAAGTATGCTTTATGATTATAATAAAAGTCAATGGCAACACTTTGGCAACAGAAAATCAGTAAGCCAAAATAAATTGTGTAATTGAAGTAAAAAATCGGCATTTTTACAGAAAAAATTAAACAAAATAGTTTAATACATAAAGTAAACTTGCCGAGTTCGAATAACGGACAGAAATGCCGAAAACCTGTATTTATGGGGGTTTCCGGCAATTGTTTTATAAAATGGTTCTACTTTGACGCTATTTGTGAATGGAGCAATAGAATATCTTATACTCGGAGGAAAGTTTATTATGGACCAGACATATAGATTACTTTTATTTGATTTAGATGGAACTCTGTTACAGAGCGATAAGACCATATCTAAAAAAACGCTTTCAGTTTTGAATCAGTGCAGAGGAAAAGGAATACTGATTGGTGTTTCGACATCCAGAAGTGAACAGAATTCTATGACATTTTTGAATAAACTTATGCCAGATATATTGATATCGAGTGGAGGTGCACTCGTAAAATATGGAACAGAATACATTTATAAAGCAGAGTTTACGGAAATTGAGACCAGAAATATGATTAATATGGCAAGAACTGTCTGTGGAGAAGACTGTGAAATAACGATTGATACGACAGATTCACATTATTGGAATTATAAAATAAATCCTAAGAAGCTTGACCAAAGTTGGGGAGACAGTATCTATACAGATTTTACCGATTTTTCAGAATGTGCATTGAAAATGTGTGTCGAGATTTTTGATAAAGACAAAGCTGATATGTTGGCTGAAAAGTTGGACCAATGCGATTGTATACGTTTTTCGGATGGATATTGGTATAAATTTACTAAAAAGAATGTGACAAAAGAAAATGCGATTATGCGGATTACTGAAGTGTGTCAATTTGGTACGGAATCTATCATTGCATTTGGCGACGATTTTGCAGATATAAGAATGTTGGAACTTTGTGGATTAGGTGTTGCAATGGGAAATGCAATTGATGAGGTGAAAAACAGAGCAGATATTGTAATAGGTTCAAATGACGAAGAGGGGATAGCGGTTTTTATGGAGGAAAATCTGCTCAACTGAGACATTTAGAAATAGAAATCAAACAAATAGCAGGAGGAAAAATGAATATAGCAGTATTTGCGTCACATGGCGGAAGTGATTTACAGGCGATTATTAATGGTTGTAAAAATAATATAATTAATGCAAAGGTAGTAGTTATTATTAGCAATAATGGAGATTCTATGGCACTTAAAAGAGCGGAAAAAGAAGGAATCGCGCATTTTCATTTGAGTGCTAAAACAGAAGGAAGTGAAAATGCATTGGCAGATAAAATATTACTTCTTTTCGAACAGTATAATATTGATATGATTTTCTTGGCAGGATATATGAGACTATTGCATATATCCATTTTGGAGAAATATGATAATAGAATTTTTAATATCCATCCTGCACTACTTCCTAAATTTGGAGGAAAAGGTATGTATGGAATGAATGTGCATATTGCGGTTATTGAAGCGAAGGAGAAAGAAACAGGAGTCACGATACATAGGGTAAGTGAGAAGTATGACAGTGGAGAGATTGTTGCGCAGACAATTGTTCCGGTTATGGAGAATGATACACCTGAGACACTGGCGGCACGTGTATTAGAACGGGAGCATGAATTTTTGGTGGAGGTTATTTCAGATATAGTTAATGGGAAGATTAAGTTGGGATAGGTGAATTTTATTTTAGAGGAAGTGCTAAAAAGGATGAAAAAAATATATAGTTACGAACCATGGTTTTTTATATTTTTTGGAATATTTCATTTACATAGAATTTGGGGACTTGTGGATAGAGAGTCGTATGCGGTATTTTGGATTAATGTAGTGGAAAGTAAGGGAATATTTTACTTTGTGTTAATGGGTATATTAGCAGTGCTTTGTGCGTTGGGAATTATTACATTTTTCGGAAATTTGTATCACAACTATTGGTGGCGGTGGATATATCTGTGTGGTGGTGGGTATGTGTTATTTGATTTGTTTGCCATCGCAACAGGGATAGAATTTTGGCATGATTTGTTACGGGCAATGTTTGATGTGAATGCAGCTTATTGGAATCTGCTTTGGGGTGGATTTATTGTGTTGGGCGGTGCGGTGTTTGTGCTGGGATGTTTATTGTTAAAAAGGAGATTAAGTGAGGCTAAGTACAGTGGGGGTTGATACATGATAGAAGAACAGGAAAAGGGAATACGAAAACATTATATTGATAACCTGCGGAATTTAACTATTTTGCTGTTGTTTCCGGTACATACATTTATGATTTGGAATAATTTTGGTTCCCGTTTTTATATCTGGCAGGGAGAAAACAAAATATTAAGTACATTGATTGTATTGGTAAATCCATGGTTTATGCCGATACTTTTTGTCCTGGCAGGAATGAGTGCGCGATATGCATTAGAAAAGAGAACAAATAAAGAATTTGTGATTGGGCGGGTTAGCAAATTGTTCATTCCATTTATTAGTGGAATGATATTTCTTGTACCATTCCAAACCTTGTATGCAAGAAGATTCTTTGATAATTATGAAGGAATCCTTTGGGATAATTGGAAATACTTTTTTACACATCTCACAGATTTTAGTGGTTATGACGGAGCATTTACTCCGGGACATCTGTGGTTTATTCTATTTCTGTTTTTAATCTCAATGGTTTCTTTACTTTTATTTCGCTTCATTCCATATGAAAAATTGGCAGTCAGGGTAGAAAAGATGCCAGCATTCGGGGTGATGCTTTTATTTATCCCGATATGGCTGATGTATTATCTGGGCAATTTTGGTGGCTTCAGTATAGGAAAAGACCTTGCCTTATATTTGATAGGATACTATGTGTTAGCTAATAATTTGATAATAGAAAAACTTGAAAGAAACATAAAATGGTTAGCGACATTATGCGCAATCGGAACAATTGTGTCGGTGACAATGTATTATAGGTTTTCTTATTATGGCGATTTGTGGGTGAATTTTATTGGCTGGATTACAATTTTGGCCTTACTTGTTGCAGCAAAAAGGTTTTTAAATAAGAAAACAGGTTTTACAAAATATTTTAATCATGCGTCGTATCCAATCTATATTTTGCACCAGTCTATTTTAGTTGCTTTAGCATATTATGTTGTGCCGATAAATGATGTTTTATTAATGCAGGTATTTTGTATTTGCGTTGGCAGTTTTCTTCTGACTGTGTTAGCATATCATTTAATAAAATTAATTCCGATTATCAGAAAAATGGTTGGAATAAAATAAGGGAAGCATTCCAAGCTTTGCACTGTTTAGAGGGAGATATTCAAAGAAGGCGAAAGAATATAATCATAAAGTAGTAAGGTGATGATGAGATTGAATCAGTATATGGTTATTAGCAATGATGGATATTACGCCAGACATATTTTGCAACAATTTCCTAATTATCAAGGAATTGATAGGTGTTTATGGCCTTTACAAAAAGAGGATTTAAAAAGAATTGGCAGATTGCCGTATGAGCAGAAGATTAATGCTGAGAAATATTTAAGGGAAATGGGGCAATATGGTGAATGGAATATAAATGCCGGACAGAGTAATTTTTGTAGTGATGCTTCTTTTGTAAGGAAGTATTTAAAGTTGTGTGAAATCCTGGGAGTTAATGCAGAATTATTCATCGGTAAATTATATTCTATTGAACAAGAAAGGGAATCTTTCGAGATATATAATGATGAATACTTGTTTATGGGGTATGATTTTGTGTTAAGTAGTGGTAATTATTCGCATTTTGATGGAACATATTCATGTCTTATTCAGGAAAAGCATTTAATTGATAAAATAGAATTTATTGGATTAAATGAAAATGGATTGTTATGCAGCTTGCAAGATGCCTTAAAATTTGCCGATTTAAGAGAGGCGGCAAGGAAAGAAAATAATGGAATAGGTTTTGAAGCGGGGGATAGTAAAGATTATGATATACTTGCATTGTTTAAGCATATATAATAATTGTTATGCCTCTGATACATGGAACGTATGGTAAAGAAAACAGCAGGGAAAGATGTAATAAATATCGTTACGACAGGAAAGGGCTATTTGGATTTGTAGATTGCCATTGGGTAAATTAACAGATGTGATGAAAGAAGATTACTAGTAATGGGGGCGTGGTCAGCAGATATTTTTGATGATGATGGTGCAGCGGATATTAGAGATGAGTATAAAATTTTGCTAGGATATGGATTATCTCCGGAAGATGCTTATAAGAAGATAGAAGATTATTTTTATCCAGATTATCAGGGAAGACATGATGAAGATGTTTATTGGCTTGCCATTGCACTTTTTCAATGGCAGAATGGAATTTTATCAGACAATGTGAAACAGCGTGCATTGGAATGTATTGAAGATAATGCTTATTTGGAACATTGGAAAGATAGTGGAGAAGAGATACATCAGGAGAGGAAGCAGGTGTTAGCAGAATTAAAATATAAGCTCACGAATGTAGTGAATGAAAAAAGAAAACGATTTCCAAAGCATCCTAAATATGAGAGATTTAAGACAAAAATGGAACAAAGGGGACTTGTTGGCATATAAGATGACAGGACCAATGATAAAGTGGGGAGACTCTGTAAAACAAGAAGTACAGAATAAGTTATATGAATCACAGAGACTATTAAAAGACAAGTATATATTACTTCGCGTTGTCGATGTCGACAAAATGCCAGTATCATCAATTTGTCCGGAATTAGATTATACATCAAGCTCTATTGTTATGTTGTATGATTGGATAGGTGATATAATACCATCAGGTGAAGAAATAAACCAAATTCTATTCAGACCTTTTGTAAGTGATTTCTGGCAAGGAACGAAAAGGATTGTTAGTGCATTTGCCTGGAAGTACAAGATTTAAAAGAAGAAAAAAGTGGGCTGAAATTACTTTGCTGAAAAGCGAGAAAGATTATGAAAAATCACAAATGTATATTCAGCATGAATGCTCGCCTATAAGAGTCGTCAGTCAATTTAATATAACACTAATACAAACATTTGCACTTGAAAAAAATGAGACAACGGAGTGGTATTCAGATAAACATTTCTTTAATCAGTAGTTAAAGGTGTAAATATAAATGATTTGTGGCTTTTCCAGCAAGGTTATGCAAGGGACAAGTTAACATAAGTATCTGTATGCCAATTTGAATCTGGTAGTGTATGCGGATATAAGATTTTTTATGAAAATGGAGATAAATGTATGAAATCGATAGATGAAATTATTGGAAGAGCAGAGAATTTATTATGTATAATGGATAGATGTGGCTTGGAAAACAGTATTTGTGATAGAAAGAGATATACCAAACGACAAAGAAACGAACAGTGCTTAGTTATTTATAAATGGTTAAGAGATAATGACTATATTCGGTTTATGGCGGAAACTGAAAAGTATTTGTTTGATAAACATGTAGGTAATCCATTTAATAGGAAAGTTTTTCATAATAAATTTTTTTAGTGTGAAGCAATTGAACCGCTATTATGGACGCTTGGACTCACAAAAAGACTATCTCCATATAGTAGGTACGTTTTTACAGACTGGCAGGTAAATAACGAAATGCATCTAAAATTAAAAGTAAATGTTCCGAATACTCATCAACAATTATTAAAAAAAGTTGTCCTACAAAGTGAAGCACAAATTGAATTACGTGATGAGATTGCCATGCTATGGCATTGGAGAGCTATAGAAGGAAAAAATCCGATATTTAAGACAGAGTCTGTTAGTGATATATTAATTGACACGTTTGGTGATATTTATGGGGAAGCAATTGATAATATTTTAAAAGGTCAAAAAATAAGCAGGATTTTGCAATTAATGAAAAATATGTCTATCAGTTAAGTTCTGTTGAGTTGCAACACTTGTATAAACCTACAAAGTGGCGTTATCATGCATTTGAATGAGTGTTGATGGAGGAAGATTGGGATGATGTTAAGTTGAATACTTGATTTATATTTTCCAATTGTTTACTATGCTTAGGATGCGTTAGGTAATGTTATCCAACAGTGTAACCATAGAATCCTATACTTACGACTATGCCGGGAACCGCCTGTCAAAGACGGTAAATTTGTTCGTTTGGCAGACTAGGAAGCGTTAATCAATTTAACAAAAGAAACTATATAGCATTTAAAAGTAAAATAATCCTTAGAGCGTTAGAAAGAGGTAAATATTTTAAACATACTCTGAAAAAATCAACAATTCGATAAAGAAATATTAGTTTTATGTAGAAATATACAAGGAAGGAGTATATGGGGATGCAAATAGGTTTCGATATGGTAAATATGATATATAGAAATGTTAATTTCGTTGCTTTTAACAGTGTTATGTCTGTTGATGGGGATTTCTGATTTTAAGAAAATATATCCAACCCGTTATGGTAAAAAGCATATAGAATTGAAAGGAAAAGTAGTTGGCGAGGATAGGGTTATAACGAGGGGAGGCATAATATGTTACAAACAAATAAGATAATTTTATGGAAAAATTCGGATTTATATATGAGGGATTTTGATGATATAGCCAAGGATGCATTTTCTATAATGGATGTATTTCAACAATTTGAGTATGAATGGAGACCAAATTATTTGACCAGTTATAGAAAAGAAGAAACGCCATTTGAATGGAGTTACCCCAATTTTTCAAAAGAATTAAAAAAAGGAGTAAATACTGAAGGAAAAAAGGTATTTCGTGATTTGGGTTATATTATTGGTTTTTATTCTTCGATTAAAGATGAAGATTCATTTGGATATTCACTAAAAATAGGAAATACGAGATTTTTGAATACGCTAATAGTTGATTTACCTATAAATATAAATTTAAATGATATAGAAGTTTCAAATAATATTTCACTTATGTTTGAAATGCTAGTAAAAAGATTTTCGCCTTTTTGGGGGTGTGTTGCTAATTCTGGATTTTTATCAGAGTACGGTTATTTTAATAAAGTTGAGAATGTACCAGAAACAATTTTTTGGCTGAATTATTTTAGTGATGCTATTATTAAAAAATTGGTAAAAAAAAGATAGATAAAGTTATAAAAGATTATCCAAATATAACGATGAAAAATGGGATTTTCAAGCTTAGAGATGTTGCAATGGATTTTGAGAATGAAGAAGATAGACAGCTGCATAATGAAATACATTCAAGACTGTTATTAGGCTACAAAAATAGCAGATAGGAAGCGATTAAAAGTGGTGCACCGGCGATACTATTATCAATACAACCAGGAATCATTCGTTTTATATGGAAAATAAGAGAAGCATAGCTGCAACAAACCTGGAAAAAGGAGATGTACTTTATATCAGGAAGGACAGATTGAGATTGTTCCTAATTCAGATATGATAAAAAGTGTATTGGAAGAACTATAAGATAAAATAAAAACGAAGAATACGGAGGCTAAAAGCTGTGAAAATAGTATATCAAAATAATGAGGAACGATTCGATTTTGATTCAATGAATAAAGGCTATAGAGAAGATGTATACGTATATTTAGAAAATAAGAAATATAAACTATCGATATATACTATAACTCGCTTAAATCAAGATTTTGAGATGGAAATAAAAGAGTATGGTTTTTTTCAGATGCCAATTAATTTGATTTTAGTTGAAGATATTTCCAAGGATATTATTAACAATACAATATGTGAACTATGTAAAAGAAATTTTTTTGAAGGAATGGTGGAATGTCAGGATTAGAATAGACTAGATTTCATTCGTCTATAAAATTCTTTCTGATATCTTGGATGAATGATCAGTTCCTTAATGGGATATTTTTGATAGATAGCAAGCAGGTTTTCCCATTCATGTTCGGATTCGATACCGATTCTGGTTTTAATGGAAATGTCTAACGGGCATTTTGCAAATATCTCATCTAAAAACCGATTCAGTTCATCCGGTACGCTTAGGAATCCGGCTCCTCGTTTTTTGGCAGCTACAGTTCCGGAAGGACAGCCAAGATTAAAGTTGACTTCTTCATAACCAAAGTTTTGCAGTCTTTTAGCAATCTTTAGAAACGTTTCTGTCTGGTTTGTGAGAATCTGGGGGATTACCTTCATCTCTTTATTGTTTTCCGGTGAAATATCACGAAGCTCTTTTGCACTTAAAACCTTATTTGACAAGAATGGGGTGTAATAACAGTCAAAGCCGCCATAATGGTGATGCAGTGCATTCCGGTATATATAGGTTGTAATTCCTTCCATAGGTGCTAAATATAATCTCATGATATTTGTCCTTTCCATTTAAACGATATGTCCTGATACAGTATAGCACAAAGTCAGTTGAAAATGGGAATTTCGGAGTGTGATTTTGATTTCTGTTGTTAGTGCCTGTATTATTTGGAATGTGAAGAAATATGGGGAAAGGCGATGATATGTGATAGATGTTATTGGTAAATTTGATAGCATCTGTGTAACTACATAAAGACATTTTTGCATCTTGGAAGTGGTGGTTTGAGACTAATATTTTTGATATAATCATAGTAAGATTGTTGGAGGTATTTCTTATGGAGTTGAAAGATAAATTACAGCTTTTGAGAAAGCAGAATGGTTATTCACAGGAACAACTTGCAGATAAATTAGGAATTGCACGTCAGACAATTAGCAAATGGGAAAATGGACAGGGAGTTCCTGAATTAAATGGTTTGATTTTATTAAGTAATCTTTATGGTGTAACCATAGATCGTATTGTCAAAGAAAGTGATGAATGCAATATTTGTTTGTGCATGCGTACAAGTACGGATATAAATAAAATCATAGAGTTTCTTCTTGTAGCTAAAAAGAATACTTATGCGTCATCTGATAATAAAACAGTTTCTTGCAGAACCAATTCACATGATTTCTGTTATCAGGATAATATAGGGTATAAATATTATGATTCTTATTTGGGTGGGGAATGCTTTTCTGGTGAGGAGGCTGTATGGTTACACGACATTCCTGTTTGGAGCATGAATTATGTAGGACGTGTAATTGACAAAAACTTTAATGGAGATTTTTTGAAAGAAGCACTTATGGAAGTTCCGGCAGATGTACCATTTCGCGGACCAGAAATATATACCAAAGGTGATTACCATTATCATTGCAAAGTGAATGGAGAATTTGTGTGGTTTCAGGGATATGAAGAAATATTTTATATGGATAAAAAAATATATGAGTGTTATTTCCACGGAGGGGCTATTCGATAATGGAGATAATTGAGAAGGAATAAAGAATATTGCGAGGAACATTCTATTATACATACAAATTTCTTTTATTATGAAAAACTTTTGCACAGAAGAAGGGAAATAGATAGTTAGTTTGACGGAGAGTATATCATTTGGATGGTATGCTCTTTTTATTGTCTGATCTATTATTGTATTCCCTGTTTTTCTATGGTAGGATGATGATATCGAAGTCAAAAACAAATGAGGTAATATATGTTAGGAAATAAACGGGGAAACCTTCTTAGAGATTATGTGGCAGATTATACAGTGTTTGATTTGGAAACAACGGGAATTCGCCCGGACTATGATGCCATCATTGAAATTTCGGCGGTAAAAGTAAGAGATGGAAGGGTGGCAGATACCTTCAGCAGTTTGATTAATCCGGGACGGCGGATACCTTATGGGGCAACGGCGGTAAATGGAATCAGCGATGAGATGGTGGCAGATGAGCCGGAGCTAGAGCTTGTTTTTCCGAAGTTTAATGAATTTATTGGTGAGGATGTTCTGGTGGGACATAACATACACTCCTTTGATATGAAATTTATATGGAGGGCGGCAGAGGATTTATTGGGACAGACCGTCAGCAATGATTATATCGATACCCTTCCGATGGCAAGACAGCGTCTGCCGCAGCTTAGCCATCACAAGCTGGTGGATCTTGCTGCCTATTACGAAATCAGTACAGCAGGTGCCCATAGAGCATTAAAGGATTGTATGATGAACCAGAAGTGTTTTGAGCGGATGGCAAAAGAAAGTGTAGCGTATTCTCCGAAGCTTTGTCCAAGATGCGGCAGCGAATTAAGACGCAGAAATGGAAAATACGGGGAATTTTGGGGATGTAGTGGATTTCCTGCCTGTCGATATACCCAAAACTGCTGAGATTATCCGTTCCGGTGAGTAGCAGACGAAACAGACAGATTCGAATGCACTTTTTTATAAAAGTATCATAGATCAGGATGCTAATGCGGTTGTTATATGTAATTTTTGGCATGAAATTATTTATATGAATCCCGCTGCGGTGAAGCGTTATGAAAAATCAGAGAGAAGATTGTTTAAGAAAGAGAGCTGGATTATATGATTTTTACAAATAAAGAAATAGTGCAGGTTGCTATGAGGCAGTCAGCAATAGATGCAAATTGTAATGTAGAGGATTTTTCTAAAAAAGAAAATGTAGTAGTTGCATCTGCAACAAATGAACATGCAAGAAAATATCTGAAATTGCCTTTTGATTGTAATTTGATTTCATATGGCAACAATATTGTGGCGTCCATAAAAGAAGAATATAGAGAAATTGTCCAGTTGTACATTAACAAATATTCTGTAGAACATTGTTTTGAGACTCCGAATATGCATGTGCTGAATGATGAAATGCAAAGACATGGGTTAAGGGTTTGCTTTATGGCGGAATATTTTTTGCCAGATGTAAATCATTTAGTGAAGCGGACTTGTAATTATGAATTGAAAATTCTGAGACAGAAGGATTTTGCTGGTTTGTATAAGCCTGAATGGGAAAATGCTCTTTGTGAAAAGCGAAGAGAACTGGATGTATTGGGTGTAGCTGCGTATGACAATGAAAAAATGATAGGGCTGGCGGCGTGTTCAGCGGATTGTGAATCCATGTGGCAAATAGGAGTTGATGTTTTGCCTGAATATCGAAGGAGAGGCATTGCATCAGCACTTACAAGCAGGTTAGCATTAGAAATACTCAATGCAGGAAAAGTCCCGTTTTATTGTGCTGCATGGAGCAATCTCAAATCTGTCAGAAATGCCATTAAGAGTGGATTTAGACCGGCTTGGGTTGAAATGACAGTAAAAGATATGGATACTGTGACAGAAATGAATAAGTGAGAGGCAGCATTATGATAGGATGCCAATGAAAGGTGGTCCCATGTCAGGATTTAGTACAAATTAAAATTAGAAGTATCCTTAAAAATCTAGCTTTTCAAGTCCCTCTCACCGGCATTTCCCCCTAAACGGGAACGCCGTAACAGTATTTGTTCCTGAATCTCAAGATTAGACAGTTTTCGCTTTCCACTAGGTGTCTTTATAAATACCTCACCTTTAGAGGTTGCGTATAACCAGTCACCTGAATATGGAAAAACATCCACTTCTACAATATAAGTATCGGGTTGTATTTCTCCTGATGCAGTGGCAATTTTATTGAATTTTATGTTGTATAAATCCGGGCTGACATAGGGCTCCGCCTGGCTTAGAACCTCTGAGATTTTTCTTTGTATGGTATCAATTTCTTCATAGGATAACCGGACGCCCGTTATTATTCTGTCATTGGCAACACCCCAGAAGATTTTTCCGGTTTCCTGCAGACTGCTGTTTAGGTAAGCGTTTACGTAGATTTCAGCATTGGCAATAATGGAATTGCATGGTCGGTTTCCTTTAATCTCCTTTAGCTCTATAGCAGGATTTTCTCCATAAGGAAACAAATCGCCTGTCCGGTACAGT
>ULOF01003363.1_pt1 | contig 33608 bp, 32 predicted proteins | sample 1952371 | NCBI WGS metagenome assembly ULOF01 (sample SAMEA4835597, study PRJEB28245) | human gut metagenome | biome: gut microbiome; material: fecal sample | place: Denmark | collected 2008 | reverse complement strand
TCGTTCATCCAGCCCATATTCCACTTGAAATTGAAGCCGAGTCCGCCTTCGTAGGCAGGCTTGGTTATCATAGGATATGCCGTGCTTTCCTCGGCAATCGTGAGTGCGCCGTGATACTTTGAAAGAATCGCGGTGTTCATCTGCTTCAAAAAGTCCCTCGCTTCGAGATTGTAATTGCCACCGTATTGATTGGGCTCCCACTCTCCGTCCTTTCTGCCGTAGTCGAGATAGAGCATGCTCGCAACCGCGTCGCAACGGATTCCGTCGATATGATAGACGTCAAACCAAAACATTGCCGCAGAAATGAGGAAAGATTTGACCTCGTTTTTGCCGAAGTCGTAAACCATCGTGCCCCACTCTTTATGCTCGCCCTTGCGAGGATCGGCATATTCGTAAAGAGGCGTGCCGTCGAAAAGACGCAGACCTTGCTCGTCGCGCGGGAAGTGCGCAAGCACCCAGTCGAGAATTACGCCGACTCCCGCTCTGTGGCAACGGTCGATAAATTCCATCAAATCTTTGGGCGTGCCGTAACGCGACGTCGGAGCAAACATACCCGTGGTCTGATATCCCCAACTTCCGTCAAAGGGATATTCCGTCAACGGCATAACCTCGATGTGCGTGTAGCCCATCTTTTTGACGTACGGGATAAGCTCGTCAGCCATTGCGCTGTAATTGATATAGTTGCCGTCTGCGTACTTCTTCCAAGAACCGAAATGAATTTCGTAAATGTTGATAGGCGAACCGTAGGGATTGAAGTTTTCCCTCTCTCTCATCCACTTTTTGTCCTTCCAGCGATAGCCCGAAAGGTCGTAAAGTTTTGACGCGTTGGCGGGTGCGGTTTCAAAATGCAGACCGTAGGGGTCGCACTTGTAAACCGTTTCTCCGCGCTCGGAAGTGATTGCGTATTTGTACGCCTGAAATTGAGTTGCGCCTGCAACGAACGTCGTCCACACACCGTCGTCTTGCTTTTGCATACGGTTTGCGTTTACGTCCCATCCGTTGAAATCGCCCACGACCGATACAGACGAAGCGTTGGGCGCCCATACGGCGAAATCCCAACCGCCGACCCCGTCTTCAAAACTCGGTGCGGGCGAGAACATTTTATGCGCCTGATAATTCGTTCCCTCATGGAACAAATAACTTGCATAACTGTCTTTTTGTTTTGCCATTTCAATCTCCGAAAGCAAATCCCTTATCGTATGGATATACTTTTAATCTTATTTATGGATATTGTAACAAACATCGCGCGCGCATACAAGAGCAATTTGATATATTTTTTGCAAAAATGCAAAATTTGTAATGGATTTTTTGTGAAAAATGTAAAAAATTGAATTCTATTTCGTGTTTTTGTAACGTTTTTATTTGACGAAACCCTTTATTGCAAAAACCGTGCTTCCGCTTCCCGACATAATCACCTTGTCGAATCCCCTGCTTTTCAACTCGTCGTACGCGCTCTTTATTTTCGGATTCACAGCGCACGCAGGCTCGAAAAGGTCGTTGCGAAGGACCTCCAGCGCCTCGTTTACGCTTGCGGGTACGTTTTGCAAATCGTAATCGCCTTCGTGAATTTCATCGTACGTCTTATAGCATTTCCCGCTGTCGCTTCCGCCTTGCGCAATTATCTCTTCGACATCGATTCTGCCCTCGTACGACAACGGCTCGAGAATCTCGCCTACGTCCGATACCCTGCACGCTCCGCCTTGAATCATATACGGAACGTCACTGCCCAAAGACAGCAAAAAACGTGTATCTAATTGGGTGTTTTGACCTTTTGAGAGCAGATATTCTTTTACTGCGTTCACCGTGCAAGCGACGGTTGCGGACGAACCGCCAAGTCCTGCGCCAAGCGGTATACCTTTGAAAATCTCAAGTTTGCCGCCGACCGAAAACTCTTTTGCGACGGCGTTGAGTTTGTCTTTTGCGAAATTCAAAAATCTTTTCTCGTCAAGGCCGTCGAAACCGCCGACGATATTTATTTCAAACCCATCCACTCCGTCAACGGGATAAAACGACACTCTATCGGCGTATTTTTCATACGGATACATTATCATATCGAGAGTGTGAAGATTGTCTCTCTTGCCCGTCACCGCAAGCGAAAGATTGAGTTTTGCAAACGTTTTTGCATCAAATCTCATAGCGCCGCATCCTCTTCGAAAAGGTCGAGAATCACGTCAAACTCCGTCGTGAAGCCCTCGATAGGCTCTTTTGCGAGTTCAATCGTGCCCCCGTGCATTGTGACGATTTTTTTGCACACGGCAAGCCCTAATCCCGATCCTTGTTTGTTGCGGGATTTCTCGCCCACAACGAACGCCTCGAATACGTCCGCTTTGGATTCCTCGTTTATGCCCGGGCCGTTGTCGGCAAGAGATATTTTGACTTTGTCGCCCTCTCTTTGCACACTGAAACGCAACGTCGAGCCTTGCGGAGTATACTTGAAGAAATTGCCGGTGAGGTTTTCGAACACTCGCAAAAGTTGTCCTTTGTCAACGTTGCAAACCAGCCTTTCTTCGCATATCTGCGCGTCGAGTACGTAGCCTTGAATCTCGAATTCGTCGTATATGTCGGCAAGGAAAGTTCTTGCAAGTTCTGCAACATCGCACGGCTTTTTGTCGAGCGCGAAATCGGGGTGTTCGAGTTTGTTGTACTCATAAAACTGATTTATCAAATCCGCCATCTGATCGGATTTGGTGAGAATTATCTGCAAATACTTTTGCTTGTCCTCGTCGCTCACGAGTCCGTCTTTTATCGCTTTCGTGAAACCCTGAATTATGGTGACGGGCGTTTTGAGATCATGCGAAAGTCCTGCAAGCATGCGCTGTTTGTCGCCTTCGAGCATAAGCCGTTGCTCCTCGCTCGCATCGAGAATATCGACCATTTCGTTGAAACTGTCGTAGAGATGCTCGAATTCCTTCGATCCTTTGTAGTCAAGGTGATTATGCTTCTCTTGCGTCGGGAAGGTGGTCATTGCCTGCGAAAGCGTTGCGAGCGGTTTTTGAACGTGCTTGTTGATATAGCGAATATAAAACACCATAACCGTTGCAAACAGCGCAAGTATACACAACGCCACCACGATGACGAACAGATAAGTTACGGCGCTGTTGTCTCGTTTTTCGGCGTTGAAAATCGCATAGTAATCTTCACCGTCCGCACCCTCGAATGAAAACTTGAAAAGCGTTTGCTCGCCGTGGGTTGCGTTGTAAGTGAGATACTCGTATTCCTTTTGCGTGAACGACGTTCTCGTCGTCGAAATGGACGAAGAAACGATATTGTAAACGTCCTCGTCGCTCTTGCTTAAAAGATAATAACGCTCTTGAGGGTTGCCCTTACTGTCGCGGTAACTTATGGTGATGAGATAGTTGTATTTGTTGGTCGTAAGTTTGAAATTGTGCACGGCGCGCGTTTCTGACACGTTGTAGCGCGCGATGCAATCGAGTTCGCCGAGCGTATATTCGTTTTTCTGCGCAAGGGTCGAATAGACGACTTCACCGCTTGAAGAAACCACTTCAAACCAGCCGCTATCGCCGAGTATTTTGCTTGCGGGAATCTTTGAATAATTGCCGCTTTCAAGTTGAGATTTGTAGTCGGGAATATCCTTTTGTCTGACGTTTATGCCGTCTTTTGAAAAAGCCCAATTTGCCAACACGAATATGAGAATAACGCCAAAAATGATGATGAGCGAGAAGGATACGAAACTGCGAATAAGCAACGCAAGGAAACTTGCGTTGTCAATGCGAGGGTGATTTTTGCGATTTTCGTGCCTCGTCTTTTTGTTGCGATTATCGTCCGAATCGACACTTGAAGCATCGTTTTGCGCCGTATAATCGTCGGGTTGTGCAAAGTTATTGTTTTTCAACCTTGTATCCGAGCCCTCTTAGCGTTTTGATGTAACGAGGATTTTTTGGATCGTCCTCGATCTTGTCGCGAAGATTTGAAATGTGCACCATCATGGTGTTGTCGTCGTTTGCGTAGTAGTCGCCGTTGACCTCTTCGTATATCTGCATTTTGGTGAAAACTCTGCCGGGCGACTTCATAAGCATAAGCAGAATTTTGTATTCCGTTGCGGTTAGATTGACGGGTACGCCTCTCTTTTCGAGAGTGAGCATATTGGTGTCGAGAGTGAGTTCTCCGATGGTGATTTTGCCGTCGCCGTCCTCTTGCGCATTGCCGAGTTTGTAGAAGCGGCGAAGGTTTGCGTTGATGCGTGCAACGAGTTCGAGCGGGTTGAACGGCTTGACCATATAATCGTCCGCACCGAGATTCAATCCAAGAATCTTGTCGCTGTCGAGTTGCGCCGCAGACAAGATGATTATGGGAATATTGCTCTTTTTGCGAACGTACTTGGTGAGTTCGTAACCGTTCATTCTGGGCATCATTATATCAACGAGCGCAAGGTCGATTCTTTCCTTGTCGAAAATCTCCGTCGCTTCCACGCCGTCCTTTGCCCAAAAGGTGTTAAATCCTTCGTTTTCGAGATAGAGTTTGAGCAGTTTGACTATGTCCTCGTCGTCCTCTGCAAGCAAAATGTTGAAACTCATCGTGCACCTCATATATATTTATGAATAAATTATAACATAGATAAAATGATTTTCAACTTAAAAATATATAAAGAAAAGATGAATACCTCTGTAACGGCAGTGTGCATTGTTTTTTCTCTACAACGGGTGAGGGGCGTGTACTCTAAATGCAATTTCCCCTTTCCTCATGTGTTTTGACTTCGGCGTTTGCGCAATGCAATCCGCCTCGTTCGCTTTGGCTACAACTCGTCCACCGGACGGGTTGTTTTACGCGTCGCGCCCATATCGCCGTTCCCCCTCGAGAGGGAACCCACGGCGACCGCGTAGCGGGGGGACAACACTCGGTGCTCGCATAGATAGGGACAATTCACTTGTTATGTCACCGTCCTTTGTGCGCCGACTACGCACCCACACGGCACAGTCGGACGGTACTACACGTCGAGCTTCGACGCTCGCTTTTCTCGCCGCCTTGCGGCTCGTGTTCCGTCTGCGAATGAGTGATGAGCGTGTATAAGTAGGCTTTGAATGGAGTTTCGTTTGGGGTGCGGGGTGAAACCCCGCCCTCAATTATTAATTATTAATTATTAATTGCAAAACGGATGAAGAACAAGAAAGAGCCTCGCAAGCAAACAGGAGCGTACTTTTGCGTACGCGACTGTTTGAAATGAGGCTGTAAAATAGATGAATAACAAGAAAGCGCACATTTTTCCAAAACCCAATGTACAAGGCGTACATGATTTTGGAAAAAGGTGCGCTGCCGAAGTTAGTCGCTATTTTACAGCCTCATTTAAGGGGTTTCATAGTGGGGAACAACAACACGTCACGTATCGACGCCGAATCCGTAAGGAACATTACCATGCGGTCGATGCCGATGCCGAGTCCGCCTGTGGGCGGCATACCGTATTCGAGTGCGGTGCAGAAATCCTCGTCGTAGGGTTGGGCTTCTTCGTCGCCTTTGGCTTTGGCAAGCATCTGTTGCTCGAAACGAGAGCGTTGATCGAGTGGATCGTTGAGTTCGCTGAAAGCGTTGCCACCCTCGCTGGCGCAGATGAAGAACTCGAATCTTTCGGTAAGGCGAGGATCGGAGGGTTTCTTTTTGGCAAGAGGACTGACCTCGACGGGATAATCGGTTATGAACACAGGGCCCGTGAGTTTTTCTTCGACGCATTCGTCGAAAATATTGTAAAGGGCGCGTCCCCAAGAGGTGTCTGCCGCCATTTCAAGTCCCATCGCGTTGCCTGCCGCAATGAGATCCGCAAGAGGTTGGTTGTCAAAATCAAGCCCCGTGTACTTCTTCACCGCCTCAACCATCGTAAGACGTTCCCACGGAGTTTTGAGGGAAAGAGGCGTGCCTTGGTAGACGATATCCAAACCACCGCATACACGCTCTGCCGCCGTGGTGTAGAGTTCCTCGGTGATGCGCATCATCTCGTTGTAGTCCACGTACGCCTGATACAGTTCGATCGTGGTGAACTCGGGATTGTGCTTGGTGTCCATACCCTCGTTGCGGAACTGACGACCGATTTCGTAAACTTTTTCAAATCCGCCGACTATGCAACGTTTGAGGTGCAACTCGGTTGCGATACGCATATACATATCGATATCGAGGGTGTTGTGGTGCGTGATGAACGGACGTGCGTTCGCACCGCCTGCAAGCGTGTTGAGAACGGGGGTTTCAACCTCGATAAATCCTTTTTTGTCAAGCACTTCACGTATTGTGGAAATGATTTTGCTACGCTTGATAAACACGTCTTTGACTTCGGGATTTGCGATAAGGTCAACGTAGCGTTGACGGAAGCGCAGTTCGGGATCACGGAGTCCGTGGAATTTTTCGGGAAGCGGAAGCAAGGATTTTGAAAGCAAGGTCGCACTCTTGACGTGGATCGAGATTTCGCCCGTTTTGGTCTTGAAAACGAAACCTTTGATGCCGATTATGTCGCCGACGTCGAGTTTTTTGAACGCCTGATATTCGTCAACGCCCATATCGTCGCGGCTGAAATAGCCCTGCATTCTTCCGTCGTTGTCCATAATGTGACCGAAACTTGCCTTGCCCATAATGCGCTTGGACATAAGTCTGCCCGCGATGCTGACTTCTTTGCCCTCGAATTCGTCGTAGTTTGCGAGAATCTGTCCTGCCGTGGCAGTGCGTTCGTAAGAGGTGATTTCAAAAGGATTTTCGCCCTTTTGTACGAGTTCGTCGAGTTTTGCGATTCTGACCTTGCGTACCTCGTTGACGTCTACTTCTTTTTCCTGTTCGGGAGCATTGTTGCGGATTTCTTCACTCATTGTATTTCTCTCTATAAAAAGCAATACGCTTGCCGAAAAACGACAGGCGCAAGTGCGATTTGACGCTAGTTGTTATTTGATGCTGATGACCCTGTACTCTTCGTCGCCGTGCGTGGTTGCAAATCTGACGACGTCGCCCGTCTTTTTGCCGACGAGAGCCTTGCCCAAAAGCGATTCGTTGCTGATTTTGCCTTTTGCAAAATCCGCTTCGGTTTCACCGACGAGTTGAACCGTCATAACGCGATCTTCTTCGTCGTCGAGTTCACCGAGATATTCGACGGTGATCGTGTTGCCGATGGACACTTTGTGAGTGCCGCTCTTTTCGATGATAACGGCGTTTTTGATGCGCCCTTCAAGATCCTTGATCTCGGATGCAACTTGGCTTTCCTCTTGTTTTGCGGCATCGTATTCCGCGTTTTCGGACAAGTCGCCGAGTTCTCTTGCGTGTTGCAACTTCTTTGCAACGTCTTCACGCAAATAAACGATGAGATAATCAAGTCTTTGCTTGAGTTCCTCGAGACCTTCCTGAGTAAGATAAACTTCTTTCATTATTTCCTCCTGACGCCGCGGGCGTCATACGTTATTCGATTTTTGATTATTCCGCCTTTTCGTCGGTTTTTGCAACGGTTTCTTGTGCGGTTTCAACCTCTTGGGCTTGCTCGGTTTCCTCTGCGGTTTGCTCGGACTCTTCTTCGGGTTGAGCGCCCTCTACCGTTTCGGATTCCTCTACGACTTCGCCGTCTTCGGGTTGCGCTTCTTCCGCCGCCTCTTCGCCCTCTGCTTGTTCGGATTGGACTTGCTCGAGTTCAACTTCTTCGGCTTGTTGCTCGCTCTCTTCGGGTTGAGCCTCTTGCTCCGTCTTTTCCTCTTTGGCTTTCATCTCGGCAAGTTTCTTTTCGACCTTCGCCTGAACGTCTGCCTGATCCGCTTTATACCTAGGCGTGAGCGCCATAACTTTGATTTCTATCGAACTGAACTTGAAACCGAATTCGCCGAGGAACACATCCTCGAGCAAAGTGCGCAAATACATTTCCGATTCCAAAACGTCCTTGTCTACAACCTTGACGTTGACTTTGAGGCGAACGCCGTATTCGTCACTGACAAGCGCGACCTTTTGGCACTTTACACCCTCGATCTGCTTGCAAGTGGTCTTGACGAACTTGGTGACGACTTGCGCCGTTACTCTCACACTGCCGCCCTTTTCCGCGCGAAGCGTAATGTCCTTGAGGACGTCGCTGTTGACGAAGATAAGCACGAGAGTGATGACCGAAAGAACGAGATAAAGTATTGCGAGCGTAATGATCAGTCCTCTAACGAGTCTGCTGTCAAATTCAGTTGCGTCAATGCCGCCGAACGCCGTCACAACAAGCACCATAATGAGAATGATTGCCACGACTATCGAGCAAGACGCAAATATTTTTTCAAGATTCTTTTTCATAAATACACCTCATATGCAAAGCCGAAAACGAACTTTGCCGTTTATATAATATAAACTAAGATTGATAATTAGTCAATCGTGCGCAAAGAAATTGCTTATCTATTATGCGCAATTTGTAAATTGCGTATGTGCATTTTGTCGATACGGCATCGTCGGCGCTTGGCAAATATGAACGCAAACGCCGTGCTTTGCGGAAAACTTGTGCGCAAACAAGAAAAACGCAAAAGCACGCGCGCAATTTGCGCGCGCGCCCTAAACGGTACGTCAAATGACTGCGCCGTTTCTGATCACCCTGCTCAAATCCGCAACGGGGTTACCGTTGTTGTCACAAGCAATCATAAGATAATACTTGCCGTCTTTTTTGACTATCGCAACGTCCTTGGTTATTTCGATATCGAAATCTCCGCTCGTCACGCTCTCTTTCTCATTTATCAACGCAAGCACGTTTGGCGCAAGCAACGATGACGGATGGGGAATTGCTACAAGTTGGGATTTTGCATGACAATTAAAACATTCATATCCCGTAACGATTCCCGTGTTCGGCTTTTTTACTTCCATCCAATTGTGCAAACAAGACTTTTCAAATCCACAAAGATTGCATATTGCAATATGTCCTCTTTTTACGCCCAAATTTTGATAAGTGCTGTTGAAATGGGGATGGGTGTGTGCATTCGCTAGCGCCTTCTTGGCATTCAATCTTCCACCGGACACGCACTTGCCGGACAAAGATGCGATTTGATCGACATTTTGCATTATAAAGCATTTCAACTCGCCCGCGCACAAATTCGGATATTTTGAAAGCAACAACGCCGCAACACCGGTAACATACGGTGCTGCCAATGAAGTTGCCGACAAACCTATATATCTGCCATTATTATTTGTAGTGTATGCATATCCTGGTGCAAACAAATCCACCTTCGTTGCACTGTAATTGGAATATGATGCTCTCGCATCACTTGTAGTAGTTGCACCAACGACAATCATATTGTCACAATCAAATTCGTGAGGATATGTTTTTGTAGAATCAATATTTGCGCCAGCGTTTCCCGCTGCAACCACGATTAAACCAGGATAGTCATCAATTGCCTGCTTAAATCGGATCAATTCGCTATCGTTGTTGATTTCATTTTGATAGAAACCACCACTATAATTCAATAGTTTTATATTGTTCTCCTTTGCACACTTGATTGCTTCTATAACAAGATCTATTGTTTCGTGTTCAGCCCCTACACATGCCTTCAACGATGCAATTTTTACATTCCAACAAACACCACTTGTTCCCTTGCCATTGTTGCCAACCGCACCAATAATTCCTGCTGTTAACGTTCCATGCTGAACCTGATCCAAATATGGATCTGTGCCACAAGATATGTTTGAAATATTTCCTATCAAGTCCTCATGTGTTTTGTTTATTCCCGAATCAACTAGTCCGACCGTAATACTCGAAGAGCCTGTCGTAATATCCCACGCATCGTTTAGTTTTATGCGATCAAAAACCTTCTGTTGCTCTTGATTAATCTCCGTATCGTTTGTTGTAAGAAACCAACTTCCATACAATTCCGGACCGGCATATCGGATTCCTTTGTCTTTCCTAAGTTCTTCGATATATTCCAATACCTTTTCTTTGCTTGGAGTTGTCAACTCCAATCTTATGGATCTGTTATATTTTGTCACCGTTTCATCTGAGGAATCGGAACTTATCTTCTGCCTTATGTCTTTCAATTCAGACGGATATCTATCGCGAACAGATTTGTATCTGTCTGAACCAAAATCGCTTGCCTGAAAATCGTAAAATAAATTATTCAAACTCTCGGCGTTCGTAAAGTCGATAATTATTGCCGTTCCGTCAAAATTCCAATCGCCTTTGCTATAATCGGTATCGTTGTTCTTCACATCATACGGATTATTTGGATTCGGATCTGCCGTCGGCTTTCTTTCCACAGGTTGCTCTGCCGGTCGCTCAACGGGATCTGCCTTGTTGCCATTGCCATCGTTACAAGCAACGAAGAGCGTGCATACAAGCACAAGCAATAACATTACAACTAAAATTCTTTTGATCTTCATAGTTCTTCTCCTCAATTTTTGTACTTATTCAAGCAATTTGCTTGCCGCTATCTTGTTTTTTATTTTGTTATCGTGCTAAAAAAATTCTTCTATAGTATATACAAATGAAAGTCCGTTTTTATTGGGTTGAGTTTGCACAAAAAAACAGTTCCCGAAAAGAAACTGTCTTCTGTGTGTGGATTATTCGATTGGGACGAGGACTTCTTGGTGCTTGACGAACGTGCTCAAGTGCGTGAAGCCGATTTCTTTGAGCATTCTGCACGCCTCGTCGAAGTTTTTGCAGATATCGCCGCGGTGTGCGTCCGAGCCGTAACTTATCTTTCGTCCGCCGAGTTCAAAATATCGTTCGATAATATCTCTTTGCGGCGCCATCTCGTGATGGAAGTTGACCTCGAGCGTTTTGCCTCTTGCGATGATGCCTTTGAGGATTGCGTCGATCTCGTTTGGGAAATCCTTGTATCTGAGCAGTTTGTCGCGATAAGGCGCGCCGTGGGCAATGTAGCCTATGTGCGCGACTATGTCGTACGGATAGGGTGCGTCGAGGCTTTCGAGAATGGTTTCGAGATATCTGCGATACACTCTCTTTTTCGTTTTGAAAAGGAACGCCATTTTGAAATACACGTCGTAGCCGTCCACGCAATGCACCGAGTTTATCACCACGTCGAAAGGATATTTCGCAATGGTTTTTTGATATGCTTCCTTTGCCGCTTGGCTCGAATCGTAACTCGCCTCAATGCCGAAACAAAGGTTTAACGTGTTGTTTTTGTCCTCTTCAAGTGCCTGTTTTGCGCTTTTCCACGCTTTGTAGTATTTTTCGAGATCGAGGTTCGGCCAACTCACGGGCGCACGATTCTTGCCGTACTCGAAGTCGTAATCGAGATGATCGGTCGTTGCAAGATAGCAAAGACCTTGAGCCTTGGCTATCTCGACGATTTGCGAAATCGGCAACTTTCCGTCGTGCGAATTGTTGCTATGCACGTGAGTATCACACTTCATACTCTCTTACTCCAAAACCGCCTTGATACGTCTTACGCCTGCAGACGAGGACTGCTCTTTGACGATGCGGAATTTTCCGAGTTCGCCCGTGCGTTTTGCGTGCGGACCGCCGCAGATTTCTTTGGAAATGCCTATCGTATAAACCTTGACGACGTCGCCGTAGCGGTTGTCGAACACGCCGATTGCGCCTGCCTTTTTGGCTTCTTCAACGGACATTTCTTCAAGTTTGATTTCGCTGTCTTTTGCGATTTCGTCGTTGACGACTTTCTCGACTTGCTGAATTTCCTCTTGCGTCAACGGGCGCGGGAAGTTGAAGTCGAAACGCAATCTTTCTGACGTAATATTGCTGCCTTTTTGTTGAATACCGTCGTCGTGAAGCACGACTTTGAGCGCGGCGTTGAGAAGGTGCGTTGCGCTGTGAAGTCTTGCGGTGAGTTCGCCTCCGTCCGCAAGTCCGCCCTTAAATTTCTGCTCCGCTCCCGCTTTGGAGAGTGCCTGATGGTCGGCAAACGCTTTGTCGTAGCCGTCCTTGTCGAGCGTGTAGCCTTTCTCTTTTGCGAGTTCCACCGTCATCTCGATGGGGAAGCCGTAGGTGTCGTAAAGTCTGAACGCGGTCTTGCCGGGGAATACCGTCATATTTTGCGGAAGGTGCGCAACGATTTTGTCAAACTCTTTGAGACCTTGCTCGATCGTCTTTGCAAACTTGTCTTTTTCCGCTTCGAGTTCGCTTACGATTCTGCCCTCGTTCTCTTTGATATAGGGATACGCTTCTTCGTATTTTGCAACGTAGAGTTTTGCGAGTTCCACGAGCGCGCTGTCGTCGATGCCCAGCGTTCTGCAATATCTCATTGCTCTGCGGATAAGGCGGCGCAAAACGTAGCCTTGGTCGACATTAGAGGGCGATATGCCCTTGGGATCGCCCAAAAGGAAGGTTGCCGTGCGAGTGTGGTCCGCGACTATGCGCATTGCGACGGTCATGGTTTCGTCCTCGCCGTACTTCTTGCCCGAGAGTTCCTCGAGTTTTTTGATTGCGAAGGCGAAGAGGTCGGTTTCGTACACGGATTTGTAGCCGTTGAGGATGCAAAGCATTCTCTCGAGCCCCATACCCTCGTCAACGTTCTTTTGCTTGAGCGGAGAGAACGTGCCGTCTGCGTTTTTGAAGTATTGCATAAAGACGTCGTTGCCGATTTCGACGTACTTGCCGCAATCGCACGCAGGAGAGCAATCGTCGGAACATTTGGGTTTGCCCGTGTCGATGAACATTTCCGTGTCAGGTCCGCAAGGTCCGGTTATACCGGCAGGTCCCCACCAGTTGTGCTTCTTGTTGCAATAGAAAATATGATCTTCGGGGATGCCTTGCGCTTTCCAATAGGACGCGCTTTCCTCGTCGCGAGGGCAATCTTCGTCGCCGGCAAAAACCGTCACGGCAAATTTGTCCTTGTCAAACTCGAGTTGATTGAGCAAGAAATCGTACGAGCAAGAAATCGCATACTCTTTGAAATAGTCGCCAAGCGACCATCTGCCCAACATCTCGAAGAATGTGCAGTGAGTGGCGTCGCCCACTTCGTCTATGTCGCCCGTACGCACGCATACCTGCACGTCGGTCAAACGATTGCCTGCCGGGTGCTTTTCGCCCAAAAGATATGGCACGAGCGGATGCATACCTGCCGTGGTGAAAAGCACGGTCGGGTCGTTTTCGGGAATAAGGGACGCAGAGCCGATGACGGCGTGGCCCTTGGACTTGTAATAGTCGAGATAAAGTTTGCGAAGTTCGCTTGAGTTGAGTTGTTTCATATATACCTCTGGTATGAATAGTTTTCTTCGTGTGAAGGCGTTGCCTGCATGGGATTATTTATCGGCGAGAACGGGAATCCCTGCGTTTTGAAGTTCGGAGAAGAACTCGTCGGGGAGCGACTTCTCTTTTATCGCTCGTGTGAACGCAAAAGTGGTTTTGCCGTTGGTGGTGATTGCACCGAGATTCTGCGTGTTGTTTTTGGACACGTTCATATTGAGCACATAACGCTCTACCCCCATACTTTCGGGAGAAATCACGTTGCCCAAATTGCTGAATATTATCGTCTGACGAGAGCGCATAAACAATCTGCCAAGGCGCAGTATCGCCGTTTTGAGAAAGAGCGGAACGACTTTCAAGATCCAGTTTTTCTGCGCTTTCACCGTCGTTGAGATAAAGGCGTCGAGTTTGTCCTTTGCGGTCTTGATTTTGAGTTGGCGTTGCGTTTCCTTTGCGCACTCCTCCACACTCTTAAACTCGGACGGAGCAATGATTATTCTGACGAACGTGACGAAATTGCGCATCGTTCTCGACGGGTAAAGCGAGCGAAGATTGACGGGAATCATGATCGCGATAGGCATCTTGTTGCTCGACACTTTTTCAATCGAGTGCGCAAGCACGCCTGCGATATAAGCCGTGAAAGATACGCCTATCGCTTTTGCGTTTCTTATGACGTCGCTTGCCTCGACCACGCCCTCGCTCACGGCATAACCGTCTTTTGACAACGTGCCCTTTATGCGATGAGGCACTTTGCCCGCAAGCGCTTTGAGATTCATCTGTCCGAGCGGAATGGGCTTGTAGTTTTTCTCGAAACTATCCTCGACTTCCTCCGCATGCGGCCGACTTTGCCAATCGATAACGCCCTCGTCCTCAACCGTAAAGCCTTTCACTTCGCGATAACGCTTGACGATACTCTTCAAAAAAGCGAGCGCGCCGTTGCCGTCTGCAAGCGCGTGGAATATTTCAAGCACGATCTGATTGCCGAGCGCAGACACTCTAAACCAATATCCGTTGGTGTCGTCGGGATTTATCGGCTTCAAAAGCGTCTCTTCGGCAAACACTTTGCACGGCGCGTCGTTCGGCTCGAAGAAATGCCACGCATAGCCTTTTTTAAGTCTGACCTTGTACGCCTCGAATCTCGGCAACACGTCGTTTAGGGCAATTTGCAACGCTTCTTTGTCAACGTCCTCTTTCATTATCGCGGAAATTCTGAACAGACTTTGCGCTTTTTTCGTGGACATTATGGGATAAAACTTTGCGGAATGGTCAATCTCAAGGCGCATTTTTTTTGCCTTGTTTTTTGCAGTTTTTCCGCCGTTTTTATCGGTTTTTTCAAGCGTGTCTTTCGTGCGAGTCGACAAATTTCGCCACCGCCTTTTCTTTATGTTGCATATATTTTATTCTTTTTTAATATTATTGTCAATGAAATGTGCAACGCGCAAAAGGAGCATTATGGATTTTGTCAAAAACTCTCAAAAGAATATAGACCAAGCCGCAAAGGCAGTGCAAAAAACTTCGCATAAAGTCGAACTCGACCATCTGCACGCAATGAGCGTGACGGGCGTCGAGGACGTGCCTACTTTTACCGACAAAACTATCGTCATTCGCCTAAAAGGCGAAACCCTCACCGTATCGGGACAGAATCTCTCGGTGAAAAACCTTGACGTGACGGAAGGCAGACTGCAAATCGAAGGACAGGTGAACGTTCTGAAATATTCGTCGTCCGCAGCGCCGTCGTCGTTTGCAAAACGCATTTTCAAATGAGCGTTCCTTATCTCGGCGCAAACGCAAAAACGCAAGCGATATGCTTTGCGCTATGTCTTGCGACAGGACTCGTCGCGGGCGTTTTTGCGCTTCTATATACGAGAAAAGCGGGATTTTTCGAGCGTGCGCTGACAGACCTTTTCGCAACCGCGGCAATTTGCGCGGGCTTCGTTTGTTGCGTGGAATTCTTTATGCAAGGCAAAGCGTCGGCATACGGCGTTTGCGCATACGTTCTCGGCGTGACCGCTCTGCCGCTTCTTTTGTCAAAAATCCGCAAGAAACGGCGCAAAAACAAGGACGAATAATAGCGATATTTGTCTTGTTTTGTCTTGTATCTTTCTTTTCGAGCGATATGTGGTACCATTTGAAAAGGAGGCGGATATGAGCAACGTTAAACATAAAAATTGCGCCATGCGGCAACTTGCCAAAAGTGCAAAAGCAAGGCTTTGCAAAAACGATTACGAAAGCGAAAGCAGTGCGCCGCTCGGCGCAACTCCCGAACAAAAGGAGATATATTTCAAACTTTGCAAACTCAAAAAGGACGGTGAATCCGTCGTGAATCCCGTGACGAGTTTTGCCGATCCCGAAAAGATGAAAACTCTTTCTCACGACGAAAAACAGCGATACATACTCAGCGTGTGCGCGGACTACGTCAGCATGAAAAAATATATTGACGAAAAGGAGCGAAAAACGGGCTGAATTTTCCGCGTAAATTTTTTTGATGCTTTTTAAGACGTATTTTTCGCACGCAAACCGCGTTTATCTCTTCATTTTGTATGTGTAAACGTCGGTTTTGTGAAAAATCGCGGCTTCTTCGATTTTTGCACCGCCTTTTTCGGTCGAAATTTTAATAAAATTTTCCCTTTCTATCATTGACTTTATCGCGCGATAATAATATAATATCAAAAGAATAGTTTTTAAGGAGATGAACTATGTACACTAGATGTCCCAGTTGCAGAGCCGAAATCAGTTTCGAGCCCCCTGCGAATATGGAATCACTTCCCGACGGATACAAGCATCGCATCAAATGCCCCAGTTGCGGAGTGACCATTGGCGTTAAAATCAACAAAATAGACACAACTCCCGCCACGCTCGTTCAACAAGCGCCGGCATATACTCAACCCCAAACGAACTTTGAACCCGTTTACGCAAACGAGGAAGCCGCGGCAGTGCCTCAAACCAAAGTCAAGGCAAAACACAGCGGCATCGGCAGAAACGTCACGATGATGATTATGTCACTTCTCTTCGTTGCGTTGTCGGTCGTGGGTTACCTCGTCAATGCGGGCACAATCAAAACCGATTTGTTCGGAATCTCTTGGTTTGACGGTATCACTTATTGGAATATGCTCATCCAAGACGCAGACGCATTCTCGCTCTTGTTTAGCGATGTTCTCGGCGGTATTTTGACAATCATACCTATGATTTTGTTCACGCTTGCAGGCATCAACTTCATCGTCGCACTCGTATCCGCTTGCGGCAAGAAGTACGGCAGAGCGTACAATCTCGTTATGAGCGTCATTTTGGCAGGATTGTCCGTCTTTATGGTCTTCTACCCCTTCATTTGCTTCAATACGGAAGGCGAAGAATTGTTGCCGTACTTGCTCGGGATCGTCGAAGAACAAGAATTTGCATTGTTCGTGTCGGCAGGACTCGGCTTGTTGCAACTCATTCTCGGTCTTTGCTTCTGCAAGTCCTTGAAAAGAAAAGACAAAAAAGTCAAATAATTGCGACTGACAAAAACCAAAGCCATCGGCGATTGCCGATGGCTTTTTGTTTTTAACATGCTTGCTGTTTGAGTGAAAACGCATCTATGCATCATATGCTTCACACAACAAAGCGATACCTTACTACGTTCGAATTGTGAAAAATTACTAAATTATCCGCTTGCGTGCATAACACGCAAATTGCATTTTGCCGCTCGCGCCACAGGCGCAAATACCAAGCAAGCACTCGCGCGGAATTGCGGTTTGATTTCTCGCCCGTCTTATTTTGATAGCAGAGAGGGCTTGCGCGGATAGTAGAGTGACAAACAAGCGTGACTCTTGGCAATAGACAAGTTTGTCTGTTGCCATTGCCACAGCGACCGTTTGTCACTCACGCTCAATAGCGCGGTTTGGTAAAATGTGATATTGAGATGAAGAACAAGGAAAAACCCTTTTGCGAATCCGCCCAACGTACCAAACAGTACGTGACGGGTGAGCAAAAGGGCTTTGACGCAGTTATTCGCTCAATAGCGCATTTTACGCGGTGCGCTGACCAAGATCGTCCTCTATAACATACAATATATTCACCTCTTCACCCGTGCGCGCGTCAATATAGATATAGTAAACGCCGTTTTGGTGGCACTCGAACTCATAGGCGAGAACTTCACGCGTTTCACGAAGCGGTATGAGGGCAAGTCTACCTTGACGAATGGCAGGAATCGATACGTGATTGGTTGCGGTTTCAAGGGAAATTGCGGGCGCGTCGAGTGTTCGCGGACAATGGTTGAAAGCATAGTGGGTGGCGTCGAATCCGATGATTGAATTGTCGGATTCTCGCACTTTGACTTTGACAAGGTCGGGATAAAGAATAACGCCGTCTTGCAAGGGTGCAAGATTGATGACGCACTCGCCGTCGGAGGACGACGACCATACGACGAACATGTCTTCAAAGCCTGCCGATCGGGCAAAAGCAAGCGCACGCTCCTGACAGGTTTTGCTTGCCTCGGTTATGCTTGCGCTCTGCGCTTCCCCTTTCGAATTGAACGAGATGAGCATACCGCCGCGTTTTGCAATCTGAACATACGCACTCTCGCCGTTTATCGCCACGGTGTAATCGAGAGTGACTATATCGCCGTTCGCTTCCGAAACGTATTGAATTTCGGACGGTTTGAGTGCAGACAAATGTTCTTTGACAAGTTCCGCTCCCTGCTCCGCCGTGATTTCTTCGCCTTGAAGTCCTTTCGCTTCTCTATTCTCCAACGCAGACGAGAACGGTCCGTCGTATATCATTTCCGGATACTCGAAACTCGGTTCGGCAAACGACGAGAAAGATTGCACGAACACGTCGAGCGCACCGTCGTCGGAGAGGTCGAGGTCTGCCTCGTCGAGATTTCTCTGCACTCTTTCAAGCGCTCTTTGATACTCGTCTGCAACTTCGCCCATTTTGAAGAGCGTTGCCCTGTCCTGCTCGCTCAACGATTTGCCGTTGGCAAGTTGAAGCGCAAGCGTGTGCGAATAATCGCCGAGTTGATTGACGAATTTCTGCGCTTTGAGAATGCCGTCGTCGTCCGCCTTGAAAGTTGAGAGATTGCCTGCGGCAAGTTCGGACGCGCTCCAAACCTCATAAAGAAGGGATTGTTGCATACTCTTTGAGTTGGACACGCTTATCTTGCGCAGATTTATGCCCAAGTCGCTTGCGCCGTCGAGAAGGTCAAAATAGGCCCTTTGATATATCGCATCGATCTGTCGCTGATACGCCTCGTGCGTGTTTACGCTGGTTTGCGCATAATAAAGCGCAACCGAAAGACCGACTACCGCACTTGCAAAGAGGCCGAGCACAGTGCCTAAAACGGCGGTTTTCACCACCTTGGAGGACGGTTTTTTCTTTTTTTCGGATTGATTGCATCGTTTGTTGTCATTCTTTTTCATATTTTATCTCCTTTAACAAAAGGCGTGATTGCCTATCGAGAGTTTGATCGTGCGCGAGAGCATCCACTTGCTCGTTGCCGTGCGCGGATTGTAGTAGAACAAACACCCGTACGTCGGATCCCAACCGTTGAGAGCGTCTTTTGCGGCGTTGTATGCGGACCGATTGGGTGTAAGATTGATTTGCCCGTCGCTCACACAATCGAACGCGCCCGACTGATACACCACGCCCGCAACGCTGTTGGGGAAAGACGAAGAACGCACGCGATTAAGCACGACGGCCGCAACCGCGACTTGTCCCGTGTACGGCTCACCCCTTGCCTCGCCGTAAACGACCCTTGCAAGCAGATTGAGATCGGTTGACGACGTCGAGGACGACGTACTCGTCGTGCTTGACAAACTTATGCCGAGCGCTTGCGCCGTGCGCGTGCCTACGATGCCGTCTGCGGTGAGACCGTTTTTCTTTTGGAAAGCAATGACGGCGGCTTTCGTCTTTGCGCCGAATATGCCGTCTGCGCTACCTTTGAGATAGCCCCACTTTATAAGTTTTTGTTGAACGGTTTTGACAAGATCTCCTCGCGACCCTTGCTTGAGAGTTGCCGCGTCCGCAACATCCTGCGTTTCAACGAAAAGCAAACTCATTATCGAAACAAGCACTAGAGCAAATGCAAAAATCAAAATCACGCTCTTTTTTGCCGTGGAATTACGATTCATATTTCACCTCTTGTTTTCGATAGTCTTTCACTTCGTCAAGTTTTTATGCACGTATAACAAAAGGACAAGGCGGCAATAATACCGCTATGAAAAAAGCAACTATAGTTTTGATTGCAACCGTATCCGTTTTGATTTTATCCGCGCTTTTGCTGTGCGCCTGCGACAGCGCTCCATCGCAAGAAGAACTTGCAAACGAGTGCATAAGAATACATATACGAGCAAACTCAAACAGCGAGCAAGACCAAGCCGTAAAACTCAAAGTGCGTGATGAAATCACCGAGTATTTGAGCGGCAGACTTGACGGTTGCAAGAGCAAAGAAGACGCAAGAAGAACTCTCGAAAAAGAAAAATCAAATCTTGTCAAAATCGCAAATAAAACGCTTTATGCGAACGATTTTGAATATAAAGCCTCGATTGCGCTGAAAAACGAATATTTCCCCGACAGAAAGTACGACGGTTACGACTTCCCCGAAGGCAACTACGATGCACTGATAATTTATCTCGGAGAAGGCGTCGGAGACAACTGGTGGTGCGTGGCTTTCCCGCCTCTTTGCTTCTGTCCCGAGAGTGACGACTCCGAAAAAGTCGTGTATAAGTCCTGGGTGAAAGAGTGGCTGGACAAACTGTTTTCTTGACGAGGTATACTATTGATTTTTTGACAGACAATAATAAAAATCAAAAGGAGCAAACCATGAAAATTTATAGAGAAATAGTGCGCAACACCGCAATGGGCGCGCAGTCAATCGACAATATGATGAACTATATCGATTGCGAAAAAATGAAAAACCTCGTCCTCTCTCAAAAGGAAACCATGGAGGAATTTTATCAAAAAGCAAAATCCGAACTCAGCGAAAAAGAACTCGAGGACGCTCAAACGAATCCCGTGCAACGAATGATGCTCAAAGCGGGAGTCAAAATGAACGCCGGCATAAACAGTTCTTGCTCGCACCTTGCGTCAATGCTCATCGACGGTTACAACATGGGCATCGAAAGCGTGCAAAAGTGCATCAACGAACTCAATCGCGACGGCGTTGACGTCCCCGATCTTGCGAAAGATCTTATGAAAGTCTACGACAAAAACATCAAGGCATTGCGTGCATATTTGTGACAATGCGCCCCTAAAAAGCCATTGAAAACGGCGCGCAAAAATCTCTTTTGCGCCTAAACTCAAAACGAAAACCGCCTAAATCAAGGCGGTTTCTCTTATGTTTTTCGTTTGCAAAAACTGCAAATTTTGAATTTGGATGTCTTGAAAAGCCTCACACGCGGGCGTATATGACGTATTGATTGTTCCCGAGAGAAATATATCCGAATCTGCCGTTTACGGATTCCATATTGTCGTAGACGGTTGCGGTCATATATATGCAAGCCGCGATATAACCGTTGCTCTTGCTGAAATCGATGATTTCTTGCAATTCCGCCACCGATTCGATATACAAATCCATCTCTCCGCCGTATATCTCGACGAATGTCATTTTGTAAACGTTGAGTTTCGTCGTGGCGGGCGGCGCGTAAGTTTTTGCGATATGCGTGTCTTTGATATCCTCGTCGGTCTTGAGGAAATAGGCATAATTCAAATACTCGAACATGCCTTTAGAGCCTTCCTTCTTGACGGCAAGATCTCCCCACGTCGTATCCACGACGTACCATTCTCTTTCACCGTCGCCGTTGGCATCTATAAGGACTTTGTTCCAAGCGTGACCGCACGCCGCTTGTTGCTCGGGCGTAAGGTCTTTCAGATTTTTGTTTGCCAAGCCGACGACTCGCACCGCTTTGATTCCTTCCATTCCGCAAAGGAGAGCAAACGCTTTTGATTTTCCGTCGCAAACCGCGCGATGATCGTTGAACACGCCCTCGAGATAGAAAGCGTTATATTTGCTCGTATTCTCCTCGCCTGGATTGACGGATGCGACGGCATAATCGTAATCCACGACGTTGACGATCCAATCGTAAATAGCGGCGACTTTTTCGTATTCGCTCATATCGCCCGAAACGTAGGTCGCAAGCACGTCGCGCGCTTCGTCGTACAATTTTTTGAGTTTTGTGCCGTTTTCGTTGTTTGCAAATTCGGGCTTTCTGCCACTAGATACCACTCGGTACAAATCGTTGGAATTTTCAACGAGAACGGTGTCGGGCACGCTGTCGACGGGCAGATACGTCCTCTTCCACGATTGTTCGGAATATCGGAGATATCCTTTTATCTGCTCGCTGTTTGCTTTCGGCTCGTACGCCCCTTGCGGAATTCCGAATATCGTTGAATCGGAAAACTTTATCGACAAAATGCTGTCGTGAAGAGCGAGGGAATAACTGAAATTTCCCGACTCGTCCACACCCTCGGTGATTGCGTCCGAGCATTTTTCTTTCAATTTGTCGATGGTGCGCCAGTCGGAGTTTGCGATATACGCCTCAAACTCCCCGCCCGTTTTGTGCTTGGACACGGCGTAGCCCATATAGGCGTTCAAGTCCGCTTGCGAGGCTATGTAACTGTCGCAATGATTGCCCATCCAAAAGAATTTGTTTGCAATATGCTTCTTGATATTGCTTGGCAATTCGTCGTAGTCGGACTCGAGAGCATAGACCGTTATCTTTCTGCTCTCAACGTTCTGAATCGTCGCTTGAATCACGTTTTTGCCGTACGAGAGATTTATCGTCGCTTTTCTATCCTCGCTGTCAAGGACGAACGCTCTCCCCGTCGAATCGGTGAACGTCCATTTGCAAGGCGCGTCTTGCTTTGCGTTCCACGGCCACAACACCGTCGAAAAAGATACCGACTTGTCGTCGCCTATATTCGCCTTCATATAGTAGGTGTCTTGGCTCACCATGGGCAGATCGGTGGCGACGTTCAGCACCACGCTTTCGGCCAGAGCATACCTTTTGACAAAAGACAGCGTTATGCTCGCGCTTTTGGTTTGCTCGCCGTCACTCAATCTTGCTTCGATCTTGAATTCGCACTCTTCCGTTATCGACGACACGTCAAAGAGATATTCGCCGCCCGTGCTGCGCTTGCCGCCGTTTACATACCACGAAAGAGTGGCGACTCTGCCTTCGGGAATCAGCAATTCGTTCCAAGTCGCAGTAATAAGCACGTCCTTTGCGCCGTCAACGAGATTCTGTTGAACGACGTCGCCGGTCATCGGAAGATTTGCGCCTATCGTCGGCGTTTGAAGGACGTATTTTACCCTCACGGTAATCTTTGACGATTTGACTTTGCTGACGACGACGTAATACTCGAAAACTTTGTCTACATCATCAAGAGAAAAACCACGGGAATACGTCGTGCCCGTTTCGGATTTTATGACGCTGTCGTTGCCGTTGACCACTTCGTGCCATTCGATATCCGTTTGCGCCACCCGATCGTTGTGCCAATCGGCTGCCAAAATCATCGAATATCCGTTTGCAACGGCATAATACTCTCCGTCTTTATCGCCTTTTTCAAGCCCTTCCACAGCGACTACGTCTACGTCAGTTACGGTTTTTAGCAAGTCGAAAAGTCCGCACGCAACAAAAAGCGACGACACCAGAAGCATCGTCATCGCAACAAGTGTGATTCGGAATATCCTTTTTCTCATAACGACCTCATTTTTCGCCCGGAGCGCCGCGCACAGGCGATAATTTTTACGATTACATTTTATTCTTTATATCCAATATTGTCAATAACGCACCTTTGCCGTTGCGATTTGCAAAATATTGTGATACAATTCGGTTTATGACAGACAACTCGATTTTCACGCTCAACACCCCTATATCCAAGCAAGAGGCACTCGCTTTGCACCCTATGGCGCTCGCATTCGTCGGAGATGCCGTGCAGTCGCTCTACACTCGCACGAGAGTCACGGTCGGCTCGACGCAAAAGACGGGCGCGCTTCATCACGAGGTGATAAAGGTGGTCAAAGCCGTGGCGCAAGCCGCCGAAGCGGAAAAACTTATGCCGCTCTTTGACGAGGACGAGCAGGATATCTTCCGCAGAGCAAGAAATTGCAAGGTGCAAACGAGCGCAAAACACGCGGAAATGAGCGAATATAGACGCGCAAGCGGATTCGAGGCAGTGCTCGGCTACCTCTACCTCACGGGGAACACGCAAAGACTTGAAGAATTTTTGCGCGTGTGCTTTGAGGACAACATAAAAGATTAGGAAGGACGATATGTACATTTACGGACGCAATCCCGTCAAAGAGGCCTATACCGCAGGCAAAACCATAGACAAAATTTTCGTGCAAAAGGGTGAATTCGACCCTATGCTTTCGCGCGTGTTGAAACTTGCAAAAGAGGCGCGCACCGTCGTAAGTTACGTTGACAAAAACATGCTCGACAAACTCGCAAACGGCGGAAATCACCAAGGCATAGTTGCCGCCGTCACGGACTTTTCGTATTGCGACGTCGAGGATATTCTCAATCTTGCAAAAGAAAAGGACGAGCCGCTTTTGATAGTGATTTTGGACGGCATCACCGACCCTCACAATCTCGGCGCAATCATCAGAAGCGCAGAGTGTTTCGGTGCGCACGGAATCGTCATACCCAAGCACAGAAGCGTCAGCGTCAACGACACCGTGGTCAAAGTCGCGTGCGGCGCAACGGAGCATATGCTCATCGCAAAAGTTACGAATATCAACGATACGATAAGATGGCTCAAAGAGCAGAACGTATGGGTTTATGCAACTGATTTTGACGGTAAAGCCCCGAAACAGGCAAATCTCAACGGAAATATCGCAATCGTAATAGGCAGCGAAGGCGAGGGTATTCACCGCCTCACAAAAGACCTTTGCGACGATACGCTCACCATTCCGCAATACGGCAACGTCAACTCGCTCAACGCGTCGGTGGCGGCAGGAATCGTGCTGTACGAGGCTGTAAGGCAAAGAAAGTAAAGCGAGCGTGATATTGTCCTTGCGGACAATGATATTGCGGCTGTGCCGCAGGCAAGGGAAAAATATGGATAAAGAGCAAGAAAAACAGTTTATTAGGCTTGCGCAACAAGGCGACGTCGAGGCGGAAAATTCCGTCGCTTTGGCGTACCTCAATCTTGCAAAATCCATTGCGCGCTCGTTTGGCGTGGCAGGTGCATACGACACCGACGACCTAGCAGGATACGGCATGCTGGGGCTTATCCGCGCGATTCACACCTACGACGAAAACGGCAAGGCAAACTTCAAAACATATGCGTCGCGGTGCATAAAAAACGCCATAGTTGACGCCGTGCGAAAGATGGATTCCGCCGCCGTGGAAATAAAACTCGACAGCGTGGGAGACGAACTGCAATCGGAACTGCAAGAGGCAAATCCCGAAAGCATTTTTATAGAAAACGAAACGTCCACTTTGTTGTTTGAGGCGATATCTTCACTGCTCACCCCGACCGAACTCGACGTGTTGAAATTGCACCTCGAATGTATGAGTTACGCCGACATTGCAAACGAATTGGGGCTTGAGCGCAAAAAAGTGGACAACACCATTTATTCCGCAAAGAAAAAAATCCGCAAACTTCTTGACAAGGAAAACGAATAAAACCGACAATCTATCCGATTGAAACTGAAAATAAAAAGTTTTGATAAAACAAAAGCGCGACTCAAATCGAGTCGCGCTTTTGTTTTATTAAGGTTTGATTATTTGTTGTCTTTATTGACTTGGTGGAAGTTGATTGTTCCGTCAAGTCCGATAACCGCACTATCGTCATCCGTTGTGAAGACTGCTTTGCCGTTGACTGCCGCCGTTCCTTTATAAGAACCTACGAACGGAATCGAAACATTGATTTCAACATTGCCTTTGATTGCAAACTCACTTGCATTCTTTTCGCTGTTTGCATAGACATTCAAAGAAGCTGCAAAATCAACGCTTGCGAGTTTGAGTTCCGATGGAATGCTTTCGTCTGCAATGAGGGCTGCAAGTGCCGATGCGTCAGCTTTTCCTTGTGCCGAAACGATTGCGCCGTATTTGTTGTCTGCAAGTTTGCCGATTTCAACGGACAAGCCGACGTTTGCATTAAGACCTTCAACGATGTCTGCGCCTGCGCCCATTTCAATCTTGACTGCGCCATTTGCGGTTGCATACGCTTTGACGTTTGCAAATGCGTTTGCTGTGTCTTTATCACCGGCGCTTGCGCCGAGCGTGAATACCATTGCGTTTTTGTCTTTGTCAAATTCCGCATTGCCTTTGATTGACATAATGGTGGTTTCTTTGTTTTCTGTTCCCTCGTCGGTAGATTTGGAAACAAGGGTCACTTTTGCCGTAAAATCAAACTTTTCTTTGCCTTCAAGCTCTGCGCCTTCCGAAAGTTGGAGATAAAGAGCAAGTTCGCGAGTGGTTTCTTTTCCGGTTTTTTCATCAACGTAAGTGAGGGTGATTGCATATTTTTCGGTGAAAATATCGCCGGGGGTGATAGAATTGTCTTTTTCAACCTTCACTCCGTCTTTGCCGATGACATTGCTGATGCTGTCAATGGTTTTTTGAAGTGCTGTGTTAACGATTGCGCCAACGCCCTTTGCTGTCAATTTTGCACCGAGTTTAAGCTCGTTGTTGTCGCCAACTTGAATGTTGACGCCTGCTTTGAAGGTTGCGTCTGCGTTGTCTTCTGCCGCAGAGGACGCTCCCACTGCGTTGGATGCCAAAACCGCGACGGTTGTGCCGAGAACTTCCGAGTTGGAAGCCTTTTGGGGTTGTTCGTTATCGTTGCAAGCAACAAACGCTACGAGCGAAAGAGAAACGACGAGAACGAGTGCCAAAACCAATACTGCTGTTTTTTTCATAATATGTCTCCTTGTTGATTTTCAAGATTTGTTGCAATCCTCGATTGCGATATAATAATACGATTGTCAATTAAAAATGATCTAAAACGAACATAAAGATTTTCTTAAGATGTAAAAGTCGTCGAATATGAGCAATTCGGGAAGGCGACTCTCTATCACAATTATTATTCAAATTTTGCCATTCGTTTGACAAATATGTTTTATTAATATATTATTATTGAGCATCTAAAGATGCAATTTCCTTTCCCGAAAGGGACACAAGTCCAAAAGGAGGTATTAATTATGGATAAGTACGAGGTTCTCTACATCATTCGCGGCGACGTGGACGACGACAAGAAAACTCAAGTCGTAGAAAAATTCGAAAACTTGGTTTCCACTCTCGGCGGCACGGTTGACAGCCTTGACAAATGGGGCATGAGAAAGTTTGCTTACGAAATCAACAAGCAAACCGAAGGCTACTACGTTCTTATGAACGTCACCTGCTCAAAAGATGCTCAATCAGAACTTGACAGATTTATGCGTAACGACGAAACCGTCGTCAGACAAATGATCATCAAGAAGTAATCGATAAGGAGAAAAACTATGAACAAAGTATTTTTGATCGGCAATTTGACAAAGGATCCGGAACTCGCATCCACAAACAGCGGCATCAAATTTTGCAGATTTACACTTGCTGTGTCTCGTTCCTATTCAAAAGACGGCAAGAGAGAAACAGATTTTCTCCCCGTTGTAGTTTGGAGAGCCCAAGCAGACAACTGCGCTCGCTACCTCAAAAAAGGAAGCAAGGCGGCAATCAGCGGCAGCATTCAAACGAGAAGTTATGACACGCAAGACGGTTCTCGTCGTTACGTCACCGAAATCGCGGCAGACGAGGTGCAATTCCTCTCCACCAGAAGTGACGAAAACGGTTCTGACGACGTCGATTTCGACGATCTCAAACCCATCGACGAAGACCTTCCATTCTAATTTAAGGAGTATTGAAAATGGCAGAAGAAGTTAAAGCACCCCGCGCACCCAAGAGAGTGCCCAAAAAGAAAGTGTGCACGTTCTGCGTTGATCACGTAGATGATATCGACTACAAGGACGTTGCAAAACTCCGTCGCTTCATCACCGAGAAAGGCAAAATCCTTCCCCGTCGTATGAGCGGTATTTGTGCAAAACATCAAAGAACGCTTGCTGTTGCAATTAAGAGAGCAAGAGTTATGGCATTGCTTCCCTACAAAGCGGACTAAAAGTTTATGCAAGTTTACAAAAAGACACGCAACAGCGTGTCTTTTCTTTTATCTGCATAAACTTTTAGTCCTCTACCGCGCAGAAAATTTGCGCTATCAAATCAATCACGGACAAAATATCCCGCCACGGTTTCGCCAAATTGTCTGCTTGCTTGCACCCTGCACCTGCTTTTGAAAAAGATTGCCTGTCAAGGGGTTTTTTCTTGCTCTTTATCCTATCTGCGGCGTTTAGTTATATATAATGGCACACATTTGCGTGCCTTTTCTTTTATTTGCAAAAACTTTCGGTCCTCTACCGCGCAGAAAATCTTTGCTATCAGTTCGAGCGCGGACAAAAACTCCTGCCGCAGTTTCGCAAGATTGTCTGCTTGCTGTTGGTGTGCTTTGCACGCAAGCCGAATATCTCAAATTTTCTTTTTCACTCGTCCGAGCCTGTTGCATATCCTTTGTAGTTGTCGTCTTTGTTCCACTCTTTTTGAGTGGTGATTTTTATATTGCCGTCCTTGTCGACCGACACAACGATATTGCCGTTGTTGTCCGTGCGATAGACCGCAATACCGTGTGCTTTTAGGCGATCGAGTGTGGCTTGACGAGGATGATTGAATTTGTTGCCGTAAACGTTGCAACTGATTATCGCATACTCGAAGGTATATGCGTCCAAAAACGGATTGAGCGTCGAGGTTGCGCTGCCGTGATGTCCCACTTTCAAAACGTCGCAATCGATTTTGCCGGTGCGCTCGACGACAAGCGGCTCGTTGAGTTCATTGCTATCGCCCGTGAGCATAATACGCCTGCCGTTATATTCCAAAATTCCGATGGGAGATATGGCATTTTTGCGTTCTGCACTATTGAGCTTTGTATCGTCGTAATACTCTTGCGTAGGACAATAAAACAGCAGCCTATACGTTGTTTCTTCGATGATTATGCTGTTTGTGTTTGCGTCGGGATCGACGTTAAGAACGATTTCACAATCAGGCTCGGTGAGCGCGGCGATGAAAAATTCCGCATAAGTTATAGTCCCGACAGTGTCTTTGTCGGTGAATCTGCTTGTGTCGAGTGCATCGATTTGATCTTGCAACGCCTTTTTGTCTTTCGAAGTCGTTCCCGGTGCGGCAAGTACGTTGGGCATAAACAACTTTTCGACCTGATAGCGTTCCAAAAGTTCATCCATAAAATAAACGTGGTCGCTGTCGCAATGCGTGAGCATAAGATACTCGACGGTCTTGTCTGTGATATATGTGTCAAGATAATCGAAAGTCTTTTTCTCGTACTTTTTATCGTCGTTGTAGTTTGCGCAGTCTATCACCATATCTTTGCCGTCTGGCAACTGAATATAAATGCAATCGCCTTGTCCGACGTCGAGCATATGCACAAGCAATTCGCCGTCGCCGCCCGTAAGCGGTGAGCCGCCACTGCCGCCACTGCCGCCGTTGCCGCCGTTGCCACCGCCGTTGTTTGCTCCACCGTCAATTATGGATGCGACGATTTTGTCCCAAGTGTCGGGGAATGCAAAATACACAACCGCCGTGGCGATTGCTATGACAAGCACGATTGCGACAATCGAGATGATAAACGCCTTCGGATTTGCCCTGTACGCCTTTTTCGCCGCCTTTTCGACGGGTGACGAAGTTTGCTTTTTTGATTTCGTTGATTTTGAAGATTTCTTTGCCATACTGCCATTATATAAAAAACGATGCAAATTTGCAATCGCCAAATACGTGCCCGGGCAAAAATTAAGATTGTGTAAATAATATGGCAAAAGAACAAAGATTTCGGTGCAATAGGCTGTTTTTCAATATTTTCGTTTTACAAGGCAGAGTTTTGAGTATATAATATCAACACAGTATATTGTTATATATATTATATCCTAATATGGATTGAGGCAGACTATGGCAAAAGAAAAAGAACAATTCGTCAAAGAAATCACGGATATGAACGTGAATTTCCCGCAATGGTACACCGACGTGGTGCTCAAAACCGAACTCGTCGACTACGGCCCTGTAAAAGGCACGATGGTTATCCGTCCTTACGGGTACGAGATTTGGGAAAATATTCAACACGAGATGGACGCGCGTTTCAAGGCAACGGGTCACAAGAATGCATACTTCCCTCTTTTCATTCCGTACAGTTTTCTCGTCAAAGAGGCTGATCACGTTGAGGGATTCGCGCCCGAAGTCGCTCTCGTCACGCATATCGGCAATACGCCGCTCGAGGAGCAGCTCGTCGTACGCCCGACGTCCGAAACCATCATCTGCTCCATGTACGCAAAGTGGGTCAAGAGTTATCGCGATTTGCCCGTACTAATCAATCAATGGGCAAACGTCGTGCGTTGGGAAAAGACCACTCGTCCCTTCCTCCGCACGAGCGAATTCCTCTGGCAAGAAGGTCACACCCTTCACCAAACCGAACAAGAGGCAAGAGAAGAAACCCTCAAAATGCTCGAAGTGTACCGTGAATTTATGCAAAACGTGCTTGCAATCGACGTTTTGGTGGGTCAAAAAACCGAAAAAGAAAAATTTGCGGGTGCAGTCGACACCTACACGATGGAAGCAATGATGCTCGACGGCAAAGCGTTGCAATCGGGCACTTCTCACTATCTCGGACAAAACTTCTCTTCCGCATTTGAAATCAAATATCTCGACAAAGACGGTCAACTCAAAAACCCCTATCAAACGAGTTGGGGCACTTCCACCCGTCTTATCGGCGCACTCATCATGGCGCACGGCGACCAACGCGGTCTCAAACTTCCCCCGAAAGTCGCGCCGTACCAAGTCGTTGTTGTTCCCGTCGCCGCGCACAAGGAAGGCGTCACCGAAAAGGCACAGGAAGTCGCAACCACTCTCCGCAACGCAGGCGTGAGAGTTATGCTCGACGACAGAGATCAATCTCCGGGCTGGAAATTCAACGAGTGGGAAATGAAAGGCGTTCCCGTGCGTCTTGAAATCGGCCCTCGCGACATAGAGAACGGTCAGGTCATGATCGCGCGCAGAGATACTCACGACAAATTTGCGCTCGCAATCGACTCGCTTACGCATGAGATCCCTGCCCTTCTTGACGACATTCAACAAAATATGTTCAAGCAATCGCACGAACTATTGCACTCGCATATCGTGACGTGCCACACTTTGGATGAAATGAAAGAAGCGCTCGACAACCACAACTTCGTAAAAACGATGTGGTGCGGCGATCGTTGCTGCGAAGACAAAATCAAAGAAAAGTTTGCGGCAACGTCACGTTGTATGCCGTTTGACCAAACGCCCGTCGGCGACGTATGCCCCGTGTGCGGGAAGCCTGCGTCGAAGGTTATTTATTACGCTCGCGCCTATTAAGAACGCGCTATTTGGCGAACAACTTCGTCAGAGCCGTTTTTACAAACAGTCACGTACGATAAGTACGCTCCTGCCTGTAAAAACGGCTCTTTCTTGTTCTTCATCCAAATAACGAGTTTTTACAATTCTCATTACGCGGCGATTTTACGCCTCTCTTTTATACTATTACTACCTTATAAAAACACTTTCAATTCCATATAAAAAACAAAAGGTACTCCTTCGAGTGCCTTTTGCGAGCCAAACCGTCGAGGTCGCAATAGCCGGTTTTGCAATCAAAAAACGCACCGAAGTGCGTTTTTCTTTTTTTGTGTTTTAACAACGATTGATTGTGCGGTGATCCAAAGAGAAATCAGTCCTTGTCGTCGAAATCGTCTTCGTCGTCCTCGTCCTCTTCTTCCTCGTCGTCATCGTCGTCGGCGTAATCGTAGATATCGCCAAGATCGTCGTCGAAATCGTCAGGGCATTGTTCTTCCTCGTCGTCCTCGAACTCCTCTTCTTCGTCCTCTTGAAGTTGATTGAGCGAAACCTCGTTTTCGTCGTCGGGTACGATAGGCTCGTCGTCTTCGACAAACTCTTGCCAATCGTCATCGTCGTCGAGTTTGCTTTGCGCCGAATTTGATTGCTCTTCACGGCACGCTGCGCAGATATCTTCGCCGGGTTCGAGATAATTGACCTTGCAAACGGGGCAGATTCTCTCCTCTTCGTCTATATCGTCGTCGTCTTCCAAAAGGCAGATTTTGCTTGCTTTGCCGAGTTCCGCCTTGCACACTTCACACAACTCTTCCTCAACGGGAATCCAGTTCAATTCACAGCGCGGACATTTCTTATATTTTCCCATAACAACCTCATTTAGGTTTTGATTCATATATTATATTGATAAGATATGATTATGTAAACTATATTTTCATTTTTTATAAAAATTTTTTGCGAGGGGCATTATGTAGTGTTCTCGAATTTTTCGTCAACCATATATGGTGCATTGAAAAATTGGTGAAATAAAATGTTGAAAAGACGACAAATTGCGAGTAAAATGTGCATTGTTAAACCTAATACAACAATTATTTGTGAAATCCCGACCGAATAAACAAATATGTGCAATCATCGACAAAAAATCGTGAAATATGCGTTTTTTTGTCCACGAACGAATTTTATAATAAGTTTATCAGAATAAAAATCTGCATATGGAGGAAAATTATGAACAAAACTATTGTAATTGCCGACGACAATGCGGCATTATGCTCGGGCATTCGCGAATTTATCAACGCACAAGACGGATTTGAAGTTGTCGGAGTGGCCGCCAACGGCAACGAGGCTCTTCGCCTCATCGACTTGTACAAACCCGATTTTGTGGTTCTTGATATCGTGATGCCCGAATTGGACGGGTTCGGCGTGCTCGGAGCAATGGAAAACAAATCTTCTATCGTCATAATGATGTCCCAACTCGCAAGCGATGGCTTTGTGCAAAAAGCAATGCAATACGGTGCAAACTACTTTCTGGCAAAACCCTTTGACTACAACACTCTATTGAAAGTAATGAGCGATTTTTCATCTCCACGCCCCGTCCAACGCTCGCAAGTCAACGTGCGCAAAAACAAAACTTTGGACGAGCGCATCGCAAACCTTTTCATTTCCGTCGGCATACCGGCACATATCAAAGGTTATCAATTCCTGCGTGAAGCCATCAAAATGACCATCGAAACGCCGGAAATCATCAATTCTATCACCAAACAACTCTACCCCGGCATCGCCGCAAGATATCAGACCTCTGCCTCGAAAGTCGAGCGAGCGATACGCCATGCAATCGAAGTTGCTTGGAACAGAGGCAAAATCGAGAACATCAACAACGTTTTCGGCATCAAAATCTACGCACCCAACGAAAAGCCCACCAACGGCGAATTTATCGCTCTCGTGGCAGACAAACTGCTTCTCGAGTGTGCGTGAGCAAAAATCGTCGCAAAGACAACGCACGTTTTTGCGCATTGCCAAAAGCCTCGCTCGATTTATTGCTTTGCTGCCGCGCAGAGAATCTTTGCTATCAAAATAAGACAGACAAAAACTCACGTCGCAATTTCGCGAGATTATCTGTTTGGCAGGGGCGTGCTTGGCACGCAAGCGGAAAAGTCCGATCCTTCCGTAGCGAAACGGACAAAAAATAATTTGCCTATTTTCTTTGTGCGAAATTTTCTCGCGCAAAGATATTCCCTCTCTTACCCAACGAAAAGGGAAAAGCGACGCACTGCGCCGCTTTTTCCCTTTATTCCTATGCTTTTCAAAACGTTTTTCATTGCGGTTTGGTCGGAGGATTCTGTCCTCCCGAGCCGCCTTGTCCGCATCGCTAGCCCGCGTGCTTGCAAGCATATTCGTCAGTTACGACCAGAATCTGCTCGATATGACCACCACGGCAATGCGCATATACTCGATCTCGTTTATATTTATGGGCGTGAACATATTCCTCGTTCTTCACCGCCCTCAACAACGGGCTCATCTCTGCAATCGTATCGTTTGCAAGAACGCTCGTGTTTCAAATCGGTGCGGTTATGCTTCTTCCGATGGCGTTCGGACTCAACGGAATTTGGGACGCCATCATCGTTGCAGAAGGAATGGCGTTTGTGCTTGACGCAATCTTCCTTATAACCAACAAGAAGAAGTATCAATACTAAATTTCACAATATCGAAAAAGCGCTCTTCAAGAGTGCTTTTGGTTGGATTGAGTGGACTCGTTTAATAGCGAAGTGCTCAAATAAGCATTTGCAAAAACGAAGCGTCAGCACCGAAAGGTGGTTCGAGCGACGCAGGAGCATGCGTGGCAACACGCATAAGGACACGAGAGAAAAGAAAAAGCACTCGGATGAGTGCTTTTGGTTGGATTGAGTGGACTCGAACCACCGACCCCCACCTTATCAGGGTGGTGCTCTAACCTACTGAGCTACAATCCAATATGGGTGGTGGAGATACACGGATTCGAACCGAGGACCTCCTGAATGCAAATCAGGCGCTCTACCAACTGAGCTATATCCCCACGTGAATGCTATAAGATAATAGCATTTACATTATTGTTTGTCAAACGATTTAATGAAAAATCTTTTGAAAGCGATTACATTGCTTTCCAATGT
>ULOF01053377.1_pt1 | contig 33715 bp, 29 predicted proteins | sample 1952371 | NCBI WGS metagenome assembly ULOF01 (sample SAMEA4835597, study PRJEB28245) | human gut metagenome | biome: gut microbiome; material: fecal sample | place: Denmark | collected 2008 | reverse complement strand
CGGAAGAGCGTCCGACGCACTTTCAAAGGGCACGCTCGATATGCGTTCTTTCTTCTGTGCGTCTTTGCGCATAATGAAGAAAAACAGCACGAGCAAACACGCGCAAACCACCACGATTGCCGCCGCCACGGCAAAGCCGAGATTTGAGGAATAAAACCAGTTTTCCGCCGTTGCGATAAAGCCGAATATTCCGCCGTTTTGCGAGGCGTACCCCGATATCACGCTGTAGGCGTTGTTGGCAAAGTGTATGATGATTCCGCCCCATATCGAACCCGTGTAATAGGTTATAAGCGCAAGCGTTGCGCCGAAGAAGAACGTGTAGCCCGTTTGCACGATATTCTGATGCATAAGCGAAAACAAGAGTGCGGAAACGAGAACGTACTTCCACTTGCATTCTCTGTAGCCTGCGCGGATAAGACCTCTGTGTGCTATTTCCTCACAAACGCCGGGAAGCACCGCAACCAAGAATAGTTCCTTGAACAGCACGTCGAGTCCCGAATAATCCGTGCTAGAGGAAACGTGCGTGAATCCCATCATTCTGAGTGCAAATTGCCAAACGAACGAGATGCCGATCGATACCGCAATCGCACACACGCACATAGGGATGATCAAAAGCCAATTTTTTGCGGATATTTTGGTGAATCCAAAGTCTGAAAAGACGTCTTTTGCACGCTCACCTCTGCCTTTTGCGCCGAGAGAATACAAAAACAAACTCAAAAATGCGAAAATCGCAATCTGCACGACGCAAGTGAAAAACGCATCGGAATCTGCGATATTAAGCGCGGAATAAATATCCAAAGACGAGGCGATACGCAACAAAAGCGTGCATAGCACCACGATAAAATATATCCAGCCTACGCTCGCCCTCTTCGTCATATCAACCCCACGATCAGCCCGTACAGCCAATAGGCGCACACGAGCGCAAGCGCAATCCACACGCCTGCCATGCTCTGATTTTTGCCGATATACTCGACCCCGTTGCTCTCTTCGAGTTCATAGCGGATTCTGCTCCAGCCTTGCTTGGTAAAGAGCGATTTAATAAAGCGGAACATTCCAACGAGTACGTTTCGTTTTTCCGCTTTGGCATTTGACGTCGCAACTATGGTGAAACCGTCCTCTTCGTATACGTTGCTCACGAAACCGCCACGTTTGCGCATTGCACCTGCCCTATAAAACAGATAAAGCAAACAAACGAGAAGCACGAGTCCGACGATTACGCTTGCCGCACCCGTAAGCCAATTATAATAGCCGAGTTTTTCGTATATTTCGTCAACCTGCGGAAGATATGCCGTGAGCGTAATAGAGATGAAATTGTTGAAGAAATGCACGATTACGCCTGCCCATACAGAGCCCGATAACGCAACCACGAGCGCCAAAACTACGCCGAGTCCGAATTGATGCACGGTTTGCACGGGGTTTGCGTGCATAAGCGAGAAAAACAGTCCCGACATAAGCGCACCGAACCAAACGTTGCGAGTGGCAAGACCGGGAAAAACCATTCCTCTCATAAAAAACTCCTCGCCTATCGCAGGCATAATTGCGAGCACGAAGAGCGCAAGAAAATAAAAGCCGACGTTTGAAAACTCGGGCATAGATACGCCCGGACCGTGATAACCGATTACGCCCAAAAACGCAGTCCACGCATTTGCGAGCGGCAAAAACACGAGTATGGTTGCAATTGCGATGAAAGGAAGCACTGCGATTTGCAAAACGTTGAGTTTGCCTTTGAGTTTTGCAACGCTGACGACGTCGATTTTGCGCACCGCAGAGAATATAAAAACGGTTGCGATAAAGCCGATTTGCATAATCGCATATCCGCACCAACTGTACACGCTCATTCCGTCAAGCGTAGCGTCCGTCGAGCGAAGTGCAAGCGACAAAAACAGCGAAAGCAAACTGCCTGCGCATATTCCCATAAGATATATTGACGAACTTTCGCTTGCGCCAACGGTTTTTCTCATAATATTTCAAAAACCTCGCTTCTTCTCGATTGATGAGCGACGTACAACTCTATGTCGCTTTTCTTTTCTTTGAGGACGCGCTCGACTGCGTCGTACGCTTTTTGTTCCGTGTTGTTGTTTTCGCTTATATGCCCTAAAACGAGTTGTTTTATGCGCGAATCGTCGCACAGTATGGACGCGATTCTTGCGGTTGCGTCGTTGCAAAGATGCCCCGTATTCGACAAAATCCTTGCTTTGAGCATAGGCGGATATTTGCCGTTTTTGAGCATTTCGAGGTCGTGATTTGCCTCGAGCAAAACGACTTCGCTGTCTTTTACGTTGCGCACCACGCCTTTGGTGGGCATGCCGATATCGGTTGCCACGCTGCATCTTGCGCCTTCGCAATCGAACGTATACGCAAGCGGATACGCCGCATCGTGCGGGATTCTGAACGGTTCGACGTTTATATCTCCTATCTTGAATCCGCCCTCGTAATCGGGCACGTCGATCATATTTTTGACGTCTGCTTTTTGGCATACGGCACGCTGCGTGAGAGGATGCGCGTAAACTTTTGTGTACGGCGACAACTTGCAAAGCCCTGCGATATGGTCGCTGTGCTCGTGGGTTATCACCACGCCGTCAAGGTCGCTCGGTTTCAAGCCGAAATCCGATAGTTCGCTCGATATACGGGAATAAGACACGCCTGCGTCAACCAAAATTGCCGTCGAGTTTGACAATATGAGCGTTGCGTTGCCCTTGCTTCCGCTTGCAAGCGACACTAATTTGAGCGACATTTGTTATTTCCTCTTTTGAATGAGAAACGAATCGCTAAAAAGCAATTCGTCCTCTCTATTGCCGTTTTGACGTCAGATTATTCGTCAAATTTCTTTTGCCATATTTTCTACGTTCTCAACCTTGTCGTCGAGTTTGTTCATCAATATCGCAAAGACGACTGTCAATACGAAATTGAGAAGCGCGAGCGACAAAACAACGAGGAATGCGATTTGTTGTTTTGCAACGAAAGTGTGTGATACGATCCATTTTATCAACAATGCGAGCATCGCTCCCGCTGCCGCAAGAGAGAATATCGAATTGAGCGCGCGAGGATATTTGCCTATTACGATGCCTATCAAAGAAATCACTACGAGCACTGCGCTTACGGCCGCAACGCCGATGTATGCAAGATTGGAAAGCGGATGAAGTTTGAATCCGTTTGCAACCCAACCCATGATTGCGCCGATGACGTTGAACTGTTCGATGGACAGATTGCCGACGTTGGCCTTGAAATACGAAAGCACGAACGGAAGCAATACAAGTGCGGAAAGCAAGAAGGTGACGAGTGCGAAAATTCTCGGTTGAACTTTTACTCTCTTTCTCACTTTGCGAGCGGCGATCGTTTCAAAATCCGTTGCTTCGTCGCTCTCGACGGAGGATTGAACGTATCCACTCTGTCCTCTGCCGTCCGTTCTCAATATATTGCTGTCTTGCGTCATATACGGAACGACAGCAAGCGGAACGACGATAGGCTGAAGTTGAATCGTGTTATGTTTTGGAGCAACGATTGGCACAGGGCCTCCCGTCCCCACGGGTTTGAGCACGGTGACATCCGATCCTGCCTCGGGTTGAGGCGCGGTGTACGCTTCGGATTCAAACATAGGTTCGTCTTCGACGCGAACCTCACTGTTGTCGGGCGTCATAACGATTTCTTGTTTCTTGTCCTTCTTTGCCATATTTCCTCCTAACGACTATTTGAGGTAGCCGCATTTGTCGCGGTTTACGATTGCGCTCACCATACACAATAAGAGATAGGCTGCGCCGAATACGAGAAGAGTGAAATATTCGCTCATCGCATATCCGCGAATAAAGTCTTTCATAAAATCTATCTGTGCGATGCCGATTGCGTTTGCACCTGCCAAAGCGGCAATGAAAACCGCAACCACGCAAAGCAAATTGACAATTGCACACGTCGTGAATCTGACGGGTTTGATTGCGCAGAATATCGCAAACACCGACTTTACGACGTTGATAAGCACGCATAAAACTCCGATTGTGAGAATAAGTGTGGGAACGGTGCTTGTCCAAATCGCTCCGACTTCGCTTCCGCTCCAACCGAGTTCGGCTGTCCTTTTGAACGCCGAAATCAAGTTTGCAACGATATTGAACTGATCGGGAACGAGTGTAAAAGGCGCATTTGCGCTCGTGCCGATCGCACCGAGAATATAGGGCAACAACACGCCGGCCGACGCAATAAGAGCAATTGCTCCGCTTGCCATATTTTTGGCGCGTTTGCCTCTCTTCCACTTCTTGTTGACTTCCTCACGCTTGGGCTGAACGTCGTCAACGGTGGACACGACGCGTCTTGTATCGGGCGTTTCCTTGTTGACAATGGTGGGCTCTATCACGTACTCCTGCATGACCGTAGGCATGACGTGATAAGCGGCGTTGTCAATTGGCGAAGGCGCAAGCCTTATGCCTGCGTCGTCAACGCTTCGATTTCTGTTTTTGTTGAACTTGTCTGCCATAATAGTCCCGATAAATCAGTTTTTCTTGTTTTTGACGGGTTGCTGCGGAGCGACGGGTTGCGCCTTCAAAGGTACGTTTTGCTCGACTTGCGGAGCGTACTGCATAAGCGGTTGCTCTTGCGTTACGTAGGGCACGAACGCCACGGGTTGTACGATCGGAGGCATCTGATAGGGCTTCCCGTCCTCGCCGACGAGGTAAGGCGTCGGGTAAGGAGGCATTGCTCCAACGGGCTGTGCCGGATACGGATAGGGATAAGGCGTTGCGGGCGCATACGGATAAGGCGCGTAGCCTCCCGAATACGGTGCACGACTCGGACCTGAAAAATCCGCTTGTTGTTCCTTTTCGGGTTCTTTTTCCTCTACGGGCTTTTCTTCCTCTACCGGTGCGTTGAGTTCGTCGATAAACTCGTCGAACGTAGGCACTTTTTTCACTTCCAAATCCGCTTGCGGCGCAGGAATGACTTGCTGTTTGCGCTTTACGGGCGGACTCTGTTTTATCTTGTTTTTGGCAAGAAGCAAAAGTGCGCGGGCTTTGTTTCTTCCGCAATGAGTGCACGCGGTTGCCGTGAGCGGATTTATCGTTCCGCACGCGGGACATACGTATGTGTCCCCCTCGATATCGTCTTCGTCGATTTGCGAATACGGATCTGCGTAATACTTGGAATACGTTTTGAGCGCGGCGGACATTTTCTTCAAAAGTTCAACGTCCTCTGGACCGAGTTCGTTGAGTTTTTGACGATATTTTTCAAGATTCTCCGCCTTTTCGCGATACTCTTCCTCACTCTTTTGACGATACTCTTCGACTTGCGCAAGCGCTTTTTCTCTCTCGTCGTCGGCTTTGGCGCGCTTTTCGGCAATTTCCTTGTCAACTGCCGCCATTCTGTCGCGCTCCATATTGTCAAGGCGCAACTTTGCCTTGCGCGCGTCGAGCATATCCTCATCGCTGTGCGTTTCGCTTTCGGCAACTATAGGTGCGCCGCACGACACGCAGAATTTTGCGCCGGGAAGATTTTTCGTTCCGCATACGGCGCATATAGGCTTGCGCATAACCTGCAAAATACCGCCGCACTTTGCGCAATATCTGCTTCCTGCGCTGTTCTTTGCGTGGCAAACCGGGCAGACGGTCTGATAATTCTCGACGACGTCCGCACCGCACGTCGGGCAGAAAGCCTGACCTGGTTTAACTTCGTTTCCGCATATCTTACAAACAAACATATTTCACCTTACTATCGTGTTCGTTTATGCTTTTATTCTCGTTTTGCTCCTATCGGGCGTGGGCAAAGCCCACGGTCAGCCGATATTGCGATTAATTCTTTGGTTTGTAACTATCCTTCAAGCCTACGATGCTGTTGAACTCGTTTTGCTCGTTGCGCTTGATGAAGTAACCTTCTCGCAAGAATTGGAATCTCGTGTGGACTGGCGCTTGAGCAACGATCTTTTCCGCTTTGCCGTGCAAAACGGTGAGAGAATTGCGGTTGACTCTGTCCATATAATCGCCGTCTCCGTCGTTGATGAGATAGTCGAACATATTGAGCGTAACGTCTGCGCAATCGTTGGCGTTGACCCAGTGAATCGTGCCTTTGACCTTCATATTTGCGCCCTCTTCGCCGCTCTTCGTGCCTTCGATATATTCGACGTGTACTGCGGTCGGGTTGCCGTTTTCGTCAAGGTCGCAACCGACGTATTTGACGATATAAGCACCTTTAAGGCGCACGATTCCGTCGGGTTTGAGGCGGAAATACTTGGGCGGAGGATTGAGCGAGAAGTCGTCTTGCTCAATATAAAGTTCACGGCCGAAAGTGGTTTCGTGTACGCCGGCGTTTTCCGCTTGCGGATTGTTTTCGATATACACGGGTTCGCTCTTGCCCTCGGGATAGTTGTCAACGATGAGTTTGAGCGGCTTGGTGACGACCATTGCTCGTTGCGCGCGGTTGTTCAAATCTTCTCTCACGCAATGCTCCAAAATGGAAATATCCACTTCGCTGTCAGCTTTCGCAACGCCGATACGCGAGCAGAAATCGCGGATTGCTTCGGGAGTGTAACCTCTCTCCCTTATGCCCGAAAGCGTAGAAAGACGAGGATCGTCCCAGCCCCAGACTACTTTTTCGTCCACGAGGCGTTTGATGAAGCGTTTACTCATAACGGTATGAGTGAGGTTGAGCCTTGCAAACTCGATTTGTCTCGGACGAGGGTTGAATCCGCAATTGAGCGTAACCCAGTCGTAAAGGGGTCTGTGGTTTTCAAATTCAAGCGAGCAGAGCGAGTGCGTGATGCCCTCGATTGCGTCTTCGATGGGATGCGCAAAGTCGTACATAGGATAGATGACCCACTTGTCGCCCGTGTGCGGATGAGTTGCGTGGCAGATGCGATAGATAACGGGGTCGCGCATATTGATATTGGGCGAAGTCATATCTATTTTAGCGCGCAAAACCTTTTCACCGTCGGCAAATTCGCCGTTCTTCATGCGCTCGAACAAGTCAAGGTTCTCTTCAACGGAACGATTCCTATACGGGCTTTCAGTGCCGGGCACGCCGAAACTTCCGCGAGTGGCACTGATCTCCTCTGCGCTCAAATCGCAAACGTACGCTTTGCCTTCCCTGATGAGTTTTACGGCGCACTCATACATTTTTTCAAAATAGTCGCTTGCATTGTGAAGTTCGTCCCACTCGAAGCCGAGCCACTTGATATCGGCTTTGATGCTCTCCATATATTCCACGTCTTCTTTTGCGGGATTGGTGTCGTCAAAGCGCAAGTTGCAAGCGCCGTGATATTTTTCTTTCATACCGAAATTGATGCAAAGAGCCTTTGCGTGTCCGATATGCAAATAGCCGTTCGGTTCGGGCGGAAAACGAGTGATGATTTTGTTCACTTTGCCTTCCGCGAGGTCTTCGTCTATGATTTCTTCGATAAAGTTTCTTGAATTGTCTTCCATAAAATGCAACCTTTGCGCCCGACGGCGACTTGGATTTTCGCCCGCACGATATGCGTACGCGTGTTACGCGCGAGCAGATTATATTTAATAATAAATCGAAATATATGATATGTCAATAATTGCGCCGTGCAAATATTCGTTAAAAAATGTCAATCGACAAAAAAATCCGCCGCCTTTTTGTCGAGCAGACGGAAATACTTGCGAAAATTCAATCGTACGAATCCGACTAATACACCACGGACACGAGATGCAGTCCTTTTGCCGAAAGCGTTTTGCCCGCTCGTTTGCGGTCGCCGCCCTCAAGAATCGAGCGAACGTCGTCGGGCGTCAGTTTGCCGATGCCGACGTACAAAAGCGTGCCTGCGATTATGCGCACCATATTGTACAAAAAGCCGTTGCCCGTGACGGATATGCAAAGTTCGCAATCAAAGATTGCGCCGTCGGGGATTCTTTCTTCATCGCGCTCTTTTAAGCACGGCAAATCTTGCACCGAAACGTCGATGGAATAAACCGTTCTCACTGTGTTTTTGACGATACTGCCGCTTGCCTCGAAACACTTGAAATCGTGCGTGCCTTCTATGATTTTGCAAGCCTCTTTTATCTTATCTATGTAGACGGGAACGGTGATATGCTCGTGAGTGGGTTCGAGCATCGGACGACGATGTTTGGCAAGATAAATCTTGTAGCAATACGTCTTGCGCTTGGCGTTGAATCGCGCGTTGAAATCGTCGGGAGCGACCTCGCAAGAGAGCATGCTCACGTCGTCGGGAAGATGCGTGTTGACCGCAAAAGGAATCTTGTCGACGGGTATTGACGTGTCCGCGTCGAAGTGCACGACTTGTCCCTCTGCGTGAACGCCTGCATCCGTGCGACCGCTTGCCGTGGCGCTCGTTTTTGTGCCGAAAGTCTTTTCGAGAGCCTTTTCCAAAACCTCTTGCACGCTAAGCCCGTTGAGTTGTCTTTGCCATCCGACGTACCTTGCGCCGAAATAGGAAATCACCGCACGATATCTCATTGCACGAGCCCTCCGAAAATCATTTGGTCGATATTGATTCCGATTGTCGGAAAATAGTATCTTTCAAGCAAAATCACGACGAAAAACGCGCACATAAACAGCGTGGCGAACAGGTCGGAAATTCCGAGTTTTGCCTGTTTCATTTTGGTGCGTTTTTCGGTTGCGTTGTAACACCTTGCGTCCATTGCGAAAGCAAGTTCGTCGGCGCGTCTGAAAGAGTTTACGAAAAGCGGAATCAACACGGGAAGAAGTGCCTTTGCTCTTGCGAAAAGTCCGCCCGTATCGAAACTTGCGCCGCGCGCTTTCTGTGCAGAAATTATCTTGTTTGTTTCCTCAAAAAGCGTGGGAATAAAGCGAAGCGCAATGCTCATTATCATCGCTATATCTCTGACGGGAACTTTGATGAGTTTGAGCGGCGACATAAGACTTTCGACGCCGTCGGCAAGTTCGACGGGCGTTGTCGTCAACGAAAGCAACGATGCGCCGGAAATCAACAAAACGAGCCTTAAAACCATCTTTATGGTGGTATGAACCCCGTTTTTGGTGATTGTGAAGATTTGCCAATGCACCAAGACTTCACCGTCTTTTATCAAAAACAGATTGAGAATTGCCGTAAACAAAACTATAAGCAACACGCCTTTGACGCTCTTGAGAACGGATACCATCGGCAGTTTCGCAAGCAAAATTATCGCAATCAAAACGACCGTCGTAAGCATAAATCCGAAATAAGATTTGACAAAAAATATACCTATCACGTACATAAGCGTGAGCAACAATTTCACCCTTGCGTCAAGTTTGTGAATCACCGAATTCGTGGGATAATACTGCCCGAAGGAAACGTCTCTAAACATTGTCGTTTCCTCCTTTTTGCGCCTTGATTTGGGCAAGTTTCAGGGCGAGTTCGTCCATAGAAATTATATCGCGAGGAAGGTCGATTCCGCGCTCGATAAGCCTATCGGAAATTTTGGTTGCACAAGGCACGTCAAGCCCTGCCTCCGCAATGAGTCGTCTGTTTGAAAACACTTCTTTCGGCGTGCCGTCCGCAATGATTTTGCCGTCCTTGAGCGCAACGATTCTGTCCGCTATCACGGCTATGTCGTCCATATTGTGCGACACCATAATGACGGTGGGCGAAACCTCTTTTTGCAGTTTTTTGACAAGGGCGAGGATCTCTTCTCTGCCTTGGGGATCGAGCCCTGCCACAGGCTCGTCGAGGACGAGAATTTTGGGCTCCATTGCAATAACGCCTGCGATTGCGACGCGTCTTTTTTCGCCGCCGCTCAAATCGAACGGACTGCGATGAGCAAAGGAATCGTAGTCAAGTCCGACGACTTCGATTGCGCGTCTGACTCTTCTGTCGATTTCCTCTTTTTCGAGTTTCATGTTTTTAGGACCGAAAGCGACGTCCTTTTCAACGGTGTCCGCAAAAAGTTGGTATTCGGGGTATTGAAAGACCATACCCACTTCAAAGCGCAGATTCTTGAGCGTCTTTTTTTCGGTTGCGTTCATGCCGTTGACGGCAACTTGCGATTTCTTTTTGTCCTGAATCTTGATAAGTCCGTTGAGATGCTGAACGAGAGTGGATTTTCCGCTGCCCGTCGCGCCGACGACGCCCACGAATTGTCCTTCTTCAATCGTCAAATTTATATCGGAAAGCGCCACCTTTTCATAAGGCGTCTTGGGAGAGTAGACGTAGGTTAAATTCTTTATTTCAATTGCCGACATACGCCCTCCACCAACTCGTCTTCCGTAAGCGCGGGAGAGTCGAAAACGAAACCTTTTTGTTCAAGAGACTTGCCGAGCGCATACACGGGCGGAAGCGTAAGTCCGCACGCCTCCAACAATCCCGAAGAAAAAACTTCTTTGGGATTGCCGTCGATTGCCACTCTGCCCTTTCTCAAAACTATAATTCTGTCCGCAAGCACCGCCTCGTCCATATTGTGGGTGATATTGATGACCGTTATGCCCTGTTCGTTAAGCTTTTTGGCAATTGCCATAATCTCTTTTCTGCCGTTCGGATCAAGCATTGACGTTGACTCGTCGAGAATCAAAATTTCTGGTCGCATGGCAAGAACGCCCGCAATCGCGATGCGTTGTTTTTGTCCGCCGCTGAGTTTTGACGCAGAACGCTTGCGATACTCGTTCATCCCCACCGCTTCGAGCGCATCGTCAACTCTTTGGACGATTTCTTCTCTCGACACGCCTATGTTTTCAGGGCCGAAAGCGACGTCGTCCTCTATTATCGTCGCAACCATCTGGTTGTCGGGGTTTTGAAAAACCATACCCGCTTTCTTGCGGATTTCAAACGTGTTGTTTTCGTCGGAAGTTGACAAACCGTCAATCAGAATCTCGCCGCTAGAGGGCACAAAAAGACCGTTGAGAAGTTTTGCTAGCGTGCTTTTGCCACTGCCGTTCATACCGGCAAGCGCGACAAACTCGCCTTTCTCAACGGAAAAAGACAGGTTTTTGAGGGCTTTTAGACTGCTGCCCTCCCCTAATGAGTAACTATAACTTACTCCTTTGAGGACAATTTGCGACATACGGCAAGTATATCACAGCGGATTTTATAAAGCAAGTTATTGAAAGCGTTGTGTAAATCGTGGCGTATTATTAAACAATTTTTAATATACAAAACGTTTTGCATGCTAGGTTGCGGTATTGACACTCTGGAGGGGGGTGATATAATAAAAACAAGATATGCGGGGAAAACGGCTCGCCGAAACGTTGATTTTTTAATATTTATACGAGTTTTGCCGTTCGTAAAAATCCACGCTAAAACGAATAATCGGAGGAGAATATGAAAAAGACAATACTTTGTTTGACTATCGTTTCAATACTCGTTTTGAGCGTGGCGATTTTCGCAGGTTGCAACGAAAATTCGGACGAATGCGTCGTCACTTTTATAACCGAGAACGGCGGAAAAGAAGTGCGATATGAAAAGGCCGTAAAAGCAGGAGCGCTTGTCACTCTGCAAGATTTTACCTCTTTGCAAAACGGCGATTCTTCGGTCGGACACAGCGTGTATACGGGCTTTTTCCGCAATTCTAACTGCGTGTTTAAGTTTGACGACGAAGAACCTATCCGTCACGATACGACTTTGTACGTCAAGCAATCCCCCGAAGGAACGCCCGTCTTAAACTTCGTGCTCGACGGCAAAACCTATCCTCTCGCAGTTGAAAGAACGAAAACGGTGAGCTCGTTCGATTTTATCGCTTCCGCTTACGGAAAAAGCGCGATCCCCGAACAATTCGATTTCTTCAAAGACGAGCAATGCACGGAGAAAATCGATTTGACGGGATTCAACTATAAATCCTGCACTTTCGATTTTTGGCAAAAATGCACAATATACGTGAAAAAGCACGACGTAGCAACTGTTGCGTTTTGTATTCACAACGACGGCGGCGAGTGTGCGACGACTTTCGACGCGCTTGTTCGCACCGACGAGAATCTGAACGCTCAATCGTTGCAAGAACAGTACTCTGCCTACACGGGAGGAGCAACGTTGGATTTCGCAAACGCCAAGTTCTATTCGGACGCAACTCTCAACGCCGAAATATCCTCTATCGGAAACCTCAAAACCGCACACGTGAATATCGGATAACGATGACGAATCAAAAAAGCGAGCGTATCGTACGTTTCGATAAGGAAAGAATTGCCGAATTTCAACGGCAATTCTTTTCTTATCTATTGACTATTATTTTTTATCAATATATAATATCTACTGATTACGCGCACTGCGCTCGCGTGGACGTGTAAAATTGCAAAACACTCAAAGATATTTATTTGGAGGACTATCCGATATGAAAAAAATGACCATTGACGGCAATACCGCTGCGGCACACATTGCGTACGCTTTCTCTGACGTAGCGGCTATTTACCCTATCACCCCGTCTTCCCCGATGGCAGAAAACTGCGACGACTGGGCAGGCCAAGGCAGAAAGAATCTTTTTGGCAACGTTCTTAAAATTGCCGAAATGCAATCAGAAGCAGGCGCTGCAGGTGCGGTTCACGGTTCTTTGGCAGCAGGTGCTTTGACGAGCACGTTCACGGCAAGCCAAGGCTTGTTGCTGATGATTCCCAACATGTACAAGATCGCGGGCGAATTGCTCCCCTGCGTCTTCAACGTATCGGCAAGAAGCGTTGCAGGCCACGCGCTCAACATTTTCGGTGACCATTCGGACGTTATGGCGTGCCGTCAAACCGGTTTTGCTATGCTCGCTGCAAACAGCGTTCAAGAGGTTATGGACCTCACTTTGGTTTCCTATCTCTCGACGATCGAATCCAGCGTTCCTTTCCTCAACTTCTTCGACGGTTTCCGCACCTCTCACGAAGTTGACAAGATCGACGTGATCGAATACGACGAAATCAAACCGCTCGTCAACTTCAAGAAAGTGGACGAATTCCGCGCTCGCGCACTCAACCCCGAGCATCCTCATCAACAAGGCACTGCTCAAAACCCCGATATTTACTTCCAAAACAGAGAAGCAAGCAACAAATTCTACGACGCAGTTCCCGCAATCGTTCAAGCGGAAATGGACAAGGTCAGCGCTCTCACGGGAAGAAAATACAATCTCGTTGACTACTACGGCGCACCCGACGCGGATCGCGTGATCGTCATCATGGGTTCAGGCGCAGAAGCGGTGGAAGAAACCGTTGACTACCTCAACGCAAGAGGACACAAAGTCGGTCTTTTGAAAGTCAGACTTTATCGTCCGTTCCCCCAAGACGCATTTATCAAGGCTATCCCCGAAACCGTCAAGACCATCACGGTTATGGACAGAACCAAAGAACCCGGCGCACAAGGCGAACCTCTCTATCTCGACGTCGTATCCGCTCTCAACGAAGCAGGCGTGAAAAAAGAAGTGCTCTGCGGTCGCTACGGCCTCGGCAGCAAAGAATTCAACCCCTCTATGGTCAACGCGATCTACGAGAATATGAGCGGCGAGAAGAAGGATAGATTCACCGTCGGCATCAACGACGACGTCACCTTCCACTCCTTGAACGTCACCGAAAAGATCGACGCTTCCGACGCAAGCGCAATCTCTTGCAAGTTCTACGGTCTCGGCTCTGACGGCACGGTCGGCGCAAACAAGAACTCCATCAAGATCATCGGCGACCACACCGACAAATACGCACAAGCATACTTCGCATACGACTCCAAGAAGTCGGGCGGTATCACTATCTCCCACTTGCGCTTCAGCGACAAGCCCATTAGAAGCACCTATCTCATCGACCAGGCTGACTTCGTGGCTTGCCACAACGAGTCCTACGTTCTCCGTTACGACATGCTCTCCGACCTCAAGGACGGCGGCACGTTCCTTCTCAACTCTCAATGGGAGCCTGAAGAAATGGACGCAAAACTTCCTGCGGCAATGAAGAACATGATTGCAAAGAAACACGTCAAATTCTACACTCTCGACGGTTTGAAAGTCATCCAAGAGATCGGCACGAAGAAGGGCGTCAACACTGTTATGCAAGCCGCTTTCTTCAAACTCGCAAACGTCATTCCTTACGAAGACGCAGAGCGTTATATGAAGGAAATGATCAAGAAATCTTACGGCAAGAAAGGTGACGCGGTCGTCGCTATGAACAACGCTTGCGTGGACAACGCAATCGCACACCTCAAAGAAGTCAAATATCCGCAAAGTTGGGAAACCACGACCAACGGCGCTGCGCCGCTCCCCGTCCCCAACGACGAGTATTTCAAAAACTTCATCGCACCCATCACCGCACAAGAAGGCGACAAACTCCCCGTTTCCGCATTCAATCCCAACGGTTACGTTCCCACCGGCACGACCAAGTTTGAAAAACGCGGCATCGCAGTTTCCGTTCCTATGTGGGACAAAGACAAATGTATCCAATGCAACCGTTGCGCACTCGTTTGCCCGCACGCAACCATTCGTCCGACTCTCGCAACCGCAGAGGAACTCGCAAACAAGCCCGAATCATTTGAAACCAAACCAGCAATCGGCGTGAAAGGCTACGAATTCCGTATGCAAGTCAGCCCCTTCGACTGCACGGGTTGCTCCAACTGCGTGGCTGTCTGCCCTGCAAAAGAGAAAGCACTCACCATGGTTCCCCTCGACGAAGCAATCGCAAAAGAGGAAGAAAACTGGGATTACGCCGCAAGCCTCAAAGAGACTTCTGCGGAACTCAAATCGATCAACGTCAAGAACAGTCAGTTCAAGAAGCCGCTCTTCGAGTTCTCGGGCGCATGCGCAGGCTGCGGTGAAACTCCGTACGTCAAACTTATGACCCAACTCTTCGGCGACAGAATGCTCATCGCAAACGCAACGGGTTGCTCCTCCATCTACGGCGGCAGCGCTCCGACTTGCCCCTACACCAAGAACGACAAAGGTCGCGGTCCTGCTTGGGCAAACTCCTTGTTTGAGGACAACGCAGAGTTCGGATACGGCATGCATCTTGCATACGACACGCGTCGCAACGTGCTTGCAAACAATATCACGAGCCTCATCGGTCTCGACGCAATCTCCGAAGACATGAAAGCCGCTTTGAACAACTGGCTTGAAAACAGAGAGGACGCACAAAAGAGCGAAGAAGCAACCAACGCAATCCTCGCACTCCTCCCCGAAGAAAAGAAGAAAGCAAACGGTTTGAGCCTCGAACTTCTCGAAAGCATCGAAGCAAGAAAAGATTGCCTCATCAAGAAATCCGTCTGGATCGTCGGTGGCGACGGCTGGGCATACGATATCGGTTACAACGGCGTTGACCACGTTCTCGCAAGCGGCGAAGACGTCAACATCCTCGTTCTCGACACCGAAGTTTACTCCAACACCGGCGGACAAGCGTCCAAGTCCACTCCTACCGGCGCAATCGCAAAATTCGCCGCAACGGGCAAACGCACCAAGAAGAAAGACCTCGCTCTTCTCGCAATGGATTACGGCTACGTCTACGTCGCACAAGTTTCTATGGGCGCAGATATGAACCAAGTGGTCAAAGCGTTCGCAGAGGCTGAAGCATATCACGGACCGTCCATCATCATCGCATACGCACCGTGCATCAACCACGGCATCAAAGGCGGTATGGACAATTCTCAAATGGAAATGAAGAAGGCAGTCGACTGCGGTTATTGGCAACTCTTCCGCTACAACCCGACTCTCGTCGGCACGGACAAAGCACCGCTTGCAATCGACAGCAAAGAGCCTACGGACGACTATCAAGCCTTCCTTATGAACGAAACGAGATACGCTTCTCTTGCGAAGATGAATCCGGATGCGGCAAAAGTCTTGTTTGCAAAGAACGAAGAAGACGCGGCAAAGAAACGTGCGTTCTACGTGAAGAAAGCAGAGTCTTACAAAGACTAATCTGACCGTCTTCGCTATTTAGCGAAATTGAAACCCCCTCGAATAATTCGAGGGGGTTTTCGTTTTGTGTAGATATCAAATTTTAATGGCTTATATTAAAAAGGCACACATTCCTTATTCAATGATATCGTGCCGTCTTTGCAAATAACACGGGAAGACATTTGATATTCAAATTTTACTACTGCGTCCCATTGTGCCATTGTGCCATCATAATAAACGGTGAACACACGAGGGTCTTCAAACGACTCGTAAAAAAAATCTTCAAAAGTTAGATAATCAACTTCCTCTATTGACGAAGGCATCGTAATCGTTTCGACCAAACTATCTCCTCCAAACGCGAATTCGCCTATCTTTTTCACTCCTTCGGGCAAAATAACATGCTTTACTTTTGAATCATAAAACGCCCCGCGCGTTACTTCCGTGGTGTCGGCATCAAGGGAAAATGTCTCTATTTCATCACCAAAATAACCAACGAAACGCTTTTCCTGCCCTTGTATAAGGTAATACGTATCTTTCTCTGTTTCTACAAGTTTACCTTCTCCTTCTTTAGAATAGAAATATATACCGTCGCAATAACTAAGAGACTCTATCTCTCCGTTCGACCTATTATAAATTTGCACAAGTCTCGGACAGTGCTGAACAACCGGCTCAAACCAACCGATAATTGTTTTCTTATAATTTTTTCCGATTGTTACGCTCATAAGACTAACGCAATTGTAAAAAGTGTTTGAATACAATGTTTCAACTTTATCAGGGAACACAACTTCTCTTATTGAAGGGCAATTGAAAAAACGCGTTGCGTGCGTTATATTTTCGCTAAATCTAACATTTCTTAGTTTTTCACAACCGGTAAATAAGTCTATTCCGATAAACTCAACGCTATCGGGCATAATAACTTCCACCACCTCGTTACAGAATCTAAAAAACCAATCGGCAATGACCTTCGTTCCATCCCTAAACGTAATCGTCGTATCTTTTGGCATATCCCCTTTATAAGCATATGCAATATTTCCAATATACACTATACCGTCAGGTTGAGAGTTAAACCACGAAGTACCGCTAAATGAATCTGCAGAAATACCTTTCAATGCAGGCGGCAATACTACATTCTCAAGTGAAGAACAACCCGCAAAACATTTTTCCGAAATCCATTCCACGTCGTCGGAAAAAACGATCTCGTTAAGTTTCGTACAATTCTGAAAAACACCGATTCCCATTCTGACGTTAGGAATAGTAACTTTACGCAGATTTTTCATTTCCTCGAACGCTCCACCGTATATGCTCGTGCACGTATCGGGAATAACCATGTCGGTAACGGTATCTTTGTACTCGTCCTTGATCTTTTTGATTACGATTTTATTGCTTTCAGCATAGCCCGCACCCAATTCAAAATAAGCATAATCCTCAATGCGAAAATCAGGGACTTCTTCAACGTCATTAGGCTCGTCGTCTTTATCGCAAGCGCAAAAAGCCAGTGCCACACACAGCACCACAGCAACTATCATAATAAAACCGAGCGTACGAATTCTCCTCATAATATCCTCCTTTGCGCATATATACGCCGTGACAATATTCTTAAAGGCGCTTGTTTGATAAACGCCAATATCAACTTCGCGATTATTTGTCGCTTCTATCGCTCGATTTGTCCTCGTAAAACTTGCCTTCAAAAAAGTTTTCGTTGCCGAGAGGAGTTGCGGTGAGTCTGAACATAACGCAACCGTCGGGACAAACGATAGTCTTGACGTATTTGTCCTCGCCGCCGACTTTTCGCAAATCGCCGCCGCTTCTGACCGCTTCCATAATCGGATAGAGCATCGTCATAGTCTTGCTGCAAATGCCGTAACCTTGCGCGTTGACGGGGCAACCGTAGGTACATTCGTATTTGTCCCCGATCTGCTCGCCGTTGCGGCAGTAGTATTCCGTCTTATCCCCCCTCAAAAAACCTATCGTTTCAATCTCGAACTTATACTCTTCGTCAAACCATTTTTTCATATTCTAACCCTCTCTTTGCAGAATTTTTCAATCTCGTCTTCAAGAATCCTATACGCCGTTGACAGCAGATATCCGTCCGCGATTGCATGATTCAGACGTATCGTAAGCGGCAAAACGATTTTGCCGTTTTCCTCGCGATACTTGCCCCAATTGACTATGGGTTGGAAGTACAGATGCCCGTCGGGGAGTTCAACATTCATAGAATCGTAACTCACCCACGGCAAAAACGACGCGTCGAACCAGTTGGGATGATTTTCCGTATCCAACACATATTCTCTCGTCTGTTTTGCGCGCTCGATATCGTTTTTACATTCACTATAAAACTCTTCGTAATCCTCGAAATACGTCGTATAAACGGGAGTGCACGTTTCGGTATCGTCGTGAAACACGTATTGCGTGGGATTGATTTTGTCGTAACAAAAAAGTTCTTCGCTCTTCCAATCGTAAACCATTTTGTAGTCGTCGCGCGAGTTGAGCGTTTTGCACACGAGATACAGAAAGTTTATAAAACTTGCGCCCTGTGCTTTTCGACACTCTCACGAGATCGGTGACGTCAATGCGCGCTGTCATTGAAATCGAGCATTTGCAATCCTGTGAAAAGTGACGATATACGCCCTTTCTGTAATAGTTTTGCAGGTCAATTTTCTTCTTTCCCATCGTTTTCAATTCTCTTTCTCGTTGCGTTTGATTTTCTTCTTTTTCACGACGTCCTCAAACGATTTGTGCGCTTTGCTTTGATAGAGATTTATAAGCACGTATGCCGCAACGAAAACAACGATTGCGCCCGTCATCACGCCGTACATTGCGCCTTGGCTCACCTTGTCGCCGAAGAAATACAGATTGCAATCGACGCTGTCCTTGATTGCCTCGACCACATCTCTCGGGAAACCTTGCTCGGACATTTCCTCATACACGCCTCTCAAAGCGTGGTTACGCATAAGAGCCGTGCCGTAAGTGCCCGGGAGCAACGATATGAAATTTTGCAGCCCTTTGCCAAATGAGGATATCGGCATATATGCGCCGCAGATGAAACCGTAACCTGCCGAAACTATCGTGCCGACGCCCGACGCTTGTCCTTGCGTTTTCAAAAACACGTTCACCACGCTCGACAACGCCGTACCGAACGACGTGACGATAAATACGTCGGCAAGCAAAAGGAATACGTCTCCCACCGACATATACCACCCTTGCACCGCAACGTATACGAGGCAAGCCGCAGTCGCAACGTACGTCACGATGAGCGTCGTAAGCAACGAGCCCGAAAAATAAGCCGCCGCTATCGTGGATTTTTTCGTCGGAGAGATGAGAAAATCTTTTCTCGCTCCCGTGATTTTGTCGTTGACCATCAAAAGGTTAGAGCAGAACGCAACCGTGACGCAACACACCGCCAAAAGCGATGAAACCAACTCTCCCGCAACCATTCCGTTGATGAGTTTTTCGGGAACGCTGACCCCGTCGGGAAGCGCCGATGCGAAAGATTCTCTGTATACTTTTGCAAGGAACGTGACGTACAAGACGAGAAGGATCACAGGCGTGATAAGCGAAGTGAAAAACATTCCTTTGTCTTTGAAGAAGATTTTGATATTTCGTTTCGTGAGTGCAAAAAACGTTTTCATTGTGCGCCTCCTTCGAGTTTTTTGCCCGTAACGGCAAGAAACACGTCGTCCATTTTGCCTTTTGTGATTTCAAAATCGGAAAACAACTGCGGATTGTTCAAGATAAGGTCGCGTGCCTGAGCGGTATCCTTGACGGCAACCCTGATTGCATCTCGTATGTTTTCGCACGGCAGTCCGAGCGCCCTGACGGCACTCTCGTCCGCGTTGTATATGGTCACGAAATCACCCGTATAAGCGTTTTTGAGTTCGAGAGGCGTGCCCTTGGCGGAAATCTTTCCGCTGTCGAGAATCACCACGTAATCCGCGTCTGCGGCTTCTTCCATATAGTGCGTTGTCAAAAACACCGTCATATTCTCGTTTTTTCTAAGCGAAGTGACGACGCTCCACAACGTTTTTCTCGCTTCGGGATCGAGTCCCGTCGTCGGCTCGTCGAGTATGAGAATTTTCGGTTTGTGCAAAAGCGCGCGCGCAACGTCGACTCTTCTCCTTTGTCCGCCCGACAATTTTCCGAAAGTGCGACCGAGAATATCCTCAAAGTCCAACAACTTTGCAAGTTCGCTGATCCTGTCCTTTGCGGCTTTGCCCGTGATGCCGTAAAGGCTTGCGCGCGACAAAAGATTGTCCTTCACGCTGAGTTTTTCGTCAAGAACGGAGTTTTGAAACACGACGCCGAGTTCTTTTGCAATCTCTCGCATATCGCCGTCCACGTCCTTTCCGTCGATATAGACCTTGCCCGAATCTTTTGCGAGCATACCGCACATTATTGATATAGTGGTCGATTTACCCGCCCCGTTTACTCCCAAAAACGCAAACAATTCGCCTTCTTTTACGCAAAGCGACAAGTCGTTTACTGCGTGAACGTCCTGAAAACTCTTATCCAAATTTTCGATTTCAATAATGTTTCTCATATATTTATCCTCATTCTCCAAACATTTCTTTTTGTTTATTTTCGGGAATTCCCGTCACGAAATTGACGGTTCTTCTCAATTGCGGAGTAACCTCATCAACCCAATCCGCATCCTCGTGCAAAATCACGCTTCCGACTCCGTGCGCAAGAAATACGGCGGTAAGCCTCGGCTGCATAGGCGGATTTGCTCCGTTTTGAACGAGTATATCGACGATTTGCTCTATGTACGGCTCGATAACCGTGAGCGCTTGCTCTCTGATTGCCCATCTGACCGTGCGGTGCATATTGCCCTCGTACTTTGCTCTGAAATCGCGTACTTCGACGTGCATATACTTAAAAAATCTTTCAAGCGCTCTGTCGTTGTTCTCTCTTATGCCGTCCACGATCGCTTGAAAATCTTTCTTGTACGGTTCGAAAAAGTGCTCTAGAATATCCGAAAACAAGTCGTCTTTGCTCTTGTAATAATAGTAGAACAACCCGACTTCGCACCCCACTTCGTCTGCAATGTTGCGTATGCTCGTGCCGTCGAATCCGTTTTCAAAAAACAACTTTGTGCCGACTTCGATCATTTTGTTTTTCGTGCCGCCGTCAAAGCGTGATTTTCGTGCCATTTCAACCTCGCAAATTACTGAATTTTGCTCAATTGTATCATCGTGTACGCATCTCGTCAAGCATTACTGAATATTGTATAAAAAAATTATGATAACTTTACCATAAATAATACGCGCGCCTTGCGGGCGCGCGTATCGTCAAAAAATTATTCTTTAATCCGTTTGCTTATCGAAGCGTCGGGTATGTGCCTTCTTGCATCTTCCACGGTCCGTCTTCGCTTATATCGAAGTCGAGAAGTTTGCCAAGTCCCGTGAACGAGCCTTCCGACAAGAACGTTCCGCTCGTCTTTCCCGTGCCTTGATCTTCTTTGTCTTCGCCGGTCATGACGTAAGTTTCACCGTTGAGTTTAAGGCCGAGATTATCGTCGGTTGCATAATAAAGCGTGTTTGACACCAACTCGGACGTTTGCTCGTGCTTGCCGAACATATATCCCAAATGGTTTGCGCCTTGCGTGCCGTTTTGCACGTTGATGCCGACGACGACGAAACAATTGGCAATCTTTTTGGTTTGTGCGTTTCTGCCGATCATACCGCCCACGTAGAGCGTAACCTTTGAATCTTTGCTCATACTCGCCGACGTTTCAACGTTGATATTGCCCACGCAATAAGCCTTGTTGACTGCGCCGCTTCCCGTTGTAGAAGAACTCGTTGAACTGCTCTTGCTTTGTGCGTTGCTTCCCACGATGCCGCCTATCGCAACTATGCCGTTGGCTTTTTGCGCCGTGATATTGAAGTTGACTTTGCAATGGCTGTTGAGGATATAGCCCTCGTTTCTTCCGACCATACCGCCGATGCACACGATTTGAGATATTGCGCCGCCGACGGTTGCGTTGACGGTTGCGTTGGCAACTTTGGTCGTTTGAATGCTTCCTGCGTTGTCTGCGCACACACCGCCGAAATACGCCTCTTCAAGACTCGTAAGGCTGTCAATCTTTATCGTCGCTTCGCACTTGACGATTTCACCGCCGTTGGTTGCAACGAGTCCGCCGATTCTCACGAAAGATTTGCCGTTTGCCGCTTCGGAATCGTCGTGGCAATTCACGTTTTCAAGTTCCACGGTCGCAGTGTTTTGTTCAAGCGTGGATGCGGAGTTGCTCGTTGCGCACACACCGCCGAAAGTCAACGATTCGCACGCGAAATCCGCATAAACCACGACGTTGCACTTTCTTATCACGCCGGAGTCTTTGACGGAACTGCTGCCTTCGACTCTTGCCGCGATTGCTCCGAAATACACTGCTTTCATGCCCGATTCGAGCCAAGTTGCGCCGTCCGTAGAATCTTCACCGACCGTAAGTTTGCTAGTGATACGCACGTCACAATTCTCCACTCTACCGCCGAGCACGCTTGCAACGTAACCCATATATACGACGCTTGCATATTTGCCGTCCGCCTTATCGATCACGAGTTTTACGTTTTCAAAATCAACGTTTTCGATCGTACCCGAAACGTATCCGAACACGGAAGCGTGAGTTGCAGAGCCGAACGTACCGTTTGAAAGTTTCACTTTGCCCTTCAACTGACTTTCGGCATCGTAAACGCCGCCGTCGATCTTGCCCGTAAAGACGTGATTTTCATCAAAGAGCGGTTGGAATTTGTAGCCTTCAAAATTTATGTCTTGCGTGAATCGAATGTCTGCGTCGAGCAATTCTTCGATATCTTTTTCGTTGCTCGTCGTGCCGTGCAGAACGTTGTACAACTTGCCTTGATAATCGCCCACGCCGTTTATCGCAATTTGCTTTGTGAACTTTGCGTACATTTTGATCGTCGCAGGCGTGAAGTAATCCGAAACGCCGCTCGCCGTGTAAAGAGTCGTATAATTCTTCACGTCGTCCGCTTTGAAAACGTAATCGATTTTTTCAGTCTTTTCCTCGTCGTTTTCGGTGAGCATGCGCACGTAATACCACTTGGAGAACTTATATTCCGGATCCGCCGTGATAGAGCCCGAAACGGAATCCGCTTCTTCCTGCGTCAGACTTTCGCTGACGGGATACGTTCTCGTCGCAATCGTACCGTCGGTGCGGGAGTTAACGTATTCTACGGTAATTTCGGGAAGCGTGGATTTGAACATTGCGTAAATCTGCACGTTATTTCTGGAAATTTTCCACTTGCTCTTGAGTTTGACCGTCTTTTCGGAAGAAGACGCCAATTCGGTGAGTTGAACGGGTTTTCCGTCGTCGTTCATATAGAACCAAAAAACGAACTCGTCGTTTTCTTTGGGCGTAGGGCAATCGAGATTGCCGTCGGAATCGTACGTTGCTGTAAACTTCGTTCCTTCCGTAATGCTTGCGCCCGTGTCAACGGTTTGCAATTCGTAGGTATAATTTCCCTCGTCGTCCTTCGTTGCAACCAACTTTTGATCCACGTGGGCAACGAGTTCGTAAACATTGTTCGTGTAGATTGCGGTTATCGTCGTGTTTTTGGTTATGGGCGTCGTGCCGAAAACAAACTCGTTCGTGCCGTCGGCAGACCACCATTTGAACGTATAACCCGTCTTAATAGGTCTGACGGGAGTGCCGTCGGCATTCTTCGGTTCTTCGACGGACGAGCCCGATACGACGTCTTTGACCACGTTGTCGGGGAGTTTGAAGTCGGGGCTGTTCACGTTGAACGTGACAGTATATTTCGCTTGTTCGTACTGATTGTGTCCGTTGTCGTCGCCGTTCGGATCGGTGGTGGTGTCGCACGCAACGAAAGCCACGCAAAGAAGCGCGACCGAAAGAACGATGAGCAAGGTCATTAGTGTTTTTTTCATAGTCACCTTTGGTGCGCAGGCGCGCACGTTCGTAGTATGAATAAATTTTATGAACTTATTATACACGCGTTATCGTCTTTTTTCAACTTTATTTTGCTCTCGGTGCGCTTTTAAGTGAGTTTACACCCGATTATTTCGTTTTTCCATTGGCTTTTCCTTGTTTTTACTACAAGTTACACAAAAAAATATTAACTTCTTCTAATGCGTTTAACGCGTTTCCCGCTTGAAAGCCATAAAAAACGAGCGAAGAACGATATATTCTCCGCCCGAAAATCGCTATTCTATGCGCCCGAATCGTCCGTTTCGAACCTTTTCGCTCTAAACGCCTATCAAAACTTTTCTAGATATTTTTTAATAAGCGTATCGACGTCGGCTCTGTCGTCGCCAACCAACGAGCGAAGCGTTGCGATAGTCGCAGAGTCGTTTTCCGACGTGGAAACCTCGATGCCGTCGGCCGAAAACGCCGCCTTCACGCCGTCGACAAAGCCATTCGGCACGGTGTTTGAGACCACGCAAATCGTGATTCTATCGCCCTCTTTCGGCTGATACACTTCTTTCAGAGCGACCTCGACGTTGTATCCGTTTTTTTGCAGATTTTGACATACGAGCGTATCGTTTTGCTTCTCTTGCACGAGTGCCGCCACTCTTTCAAAATCCTCCGTTACTATGCCGTACTCGGTTGTTTCGCCCTCCGAAACCACGATGATTCTGACGTATGCAAGCGACGCCTTTCCTTGTCCGCCGTCGGGAATCGTCGCTCCTGCCCAAATCGCAAGCACCGCCGCCACGAGCAGGAACATTGCGCACCACAACAATCTGACCGCCGTCTGCTTGTCAAACGCACGAAGCGGAGTCTGTCCGTCGAGCAATCTGTTTATGGGCGCTTTTTTTGCGCGCTGAAGGACGTCGGGGATATTTTGAGATTTCTGCTCGCTTTTGAGTTTGCTTTCGATATCTTTAATTTTCATCTTCGTCCTCCTTTTGCAGTTCTTTTTTGAGTTTTGAAAGTGCGTTGTTGTATGTCCACACGACAGTTCCGAGCGGCTTGTCCATCATCTCGGCGATTTCTCTGTGCCTGAATCCCGACACGGCGTGAAGCGTCACGATTTGCCGCTCGTCTTCATCGAGCACCCTGTTCATAAGGTTGGTTACGGGCGACATTTCGTCGTCAATGGAGTACGTCCCGTAACGCGCGTCGTCATCGAAGGATTCGGTGGAATTTTCTCGCTTTTTGCGTGCAATCTCGTTGAGAGTGGCGTTCTTTGCGATGGTATACAGCCAAGCGTATGCGTTTGATCCTGTCCGATAGTTTGCGATTGTCGTTCTGAGTCGGATATAGGCGGTTTGCATCATATCTTCCGCAGTCTGATAGTTGCGGCAAATGGACATAATGAACGCAAAAAGACCACGTTTGGTATCGTTGTAGATTTGCTCAAACGCGCTTTCGTCGCCTCGTTGAAGGCGGAGCATCAATTTGTCCAATTCTTGCTTGGTCATACGTATATTTTATCACACGCCCCGAAATATAACAACCCAATATTATTTTTCGGAAAATTTGTTCGTTTTGCCCGATATTTTTAATATTTGTGTCAAATATTTAGGATTCTTTAAGAAAAATTTATTGTGCTTTAACAATTCAAGTATATTATTTATACCGTAAAGATATAAAAATTGCATTGAGATATGCTCGAAATCTACGTTTTTGGCGGCAAATCCGCTTGCAAAAGTCGTTCGGAGAGGGTATGCGCAAAGGAAAAAGCGTCACGATAAGTTTGGCGATATGCCTTTTGATCACCGTGTTTTTGGCGGTGAGTCTTTGCGCGTGCAACATCACCACCGACTCTCCTCAAACGCCGCAAGCGCAAAAAGCCACTTCTTTCGTGTGCATAGACGTCAATCCGTCAATCGAACTCGTGCTCGATCAAAACAACGTCGTGATGAGTGCAACCGGCGCAAACAAGGACGGCAAAGTCCTGCTGTTTGAAGAAAACGGAATCGTGGACGCGGAGTTGGACGTTGCGGTGAGCAATATCGCTTCACTCGCCCTCAAATACGGCTACGTCGAGGACGGCTCGAACGTAAACGTAGAGGTGTCGTCAAGCACGGAGCAAAACGGAATATTCGAGCGCATCGGCGACAAGTTTTCCGCCGCTCTCAAAAAAGCAGATCCGCAAATCAACGTGTCTTTCTCCACCGCTTGCGACTACGTGCTTCAGAGCGAACTCGAAAAACTTAAAGCAGACAATCCCGATACGAAAATCCAAAATCTCGACGTGGCGACCTATCGCGCCGTCAAAAAGGCCATGCAAAACGGCGTTTCACTCGAGGAAGCAACGGATATGTCCTTTGACGCCCTGCTTGAAAAAATAACCGACGCGCAATCGGATTTGGAAAGTCAACTCGACGAGTCCTATCAATACGCCGTAAACCGCGCGCAATACGTCTTTGACAACGCAAAGCGCACTGCCGAAAACTCCGTCTACGTCAAATATTACTCGCAAAAACTCGTAAGCACCTTTACGACAAACCCGTTTGATGCGATATCGCTTGCAAAGCAAACTTTGTATGCGACCAAATACGCACTCGCGTCCGCAAGCAAGTTGGCTCTCGAATTTTACGACGAGTGCACCACTCTTGCGATCGAGAATCCGACCTACAAATTCTCCGCAGACGACCTTGGCGAATTGTCCGCGCTTTTCGGAGATAAAACGGATCTTTTCAAAGAAAAATTCACCGATCCAAACGGTTTCGTCGTCGTGAGTAAAGCCGACTTCGATAGTTTTGCAAACACCGTTTACAGAAACGCAGACGACTCCGCGCGCGCCTCTTTCGACCAGGCGTACAAAAAAGCAACCGGAACGCTCTCGGCATCTATCGTGTACGACGAAGAAAGCGTATCGCTTGCAAAATCCAAGATCTCTTCGCTTGCCGACTCCGTGAAAACGTCGCTCGACCAAGCCAAAACCTTATTGAGTTCTATCCCCTCTTCGTCTGCGGATTTCGATCTTGATAAACTCGTTGAGGCTTATATTCCCTCTCAAGACGATTGCAAAGACTTGTCAACACTCAAACAAGCGATTGAGAACTTCGGCAAAAAAGCTGACGACGCCTTTGCGGGAATGAACGTATCCGACGAAGATGCAGCGGCAATCAAAGATATGCTTGCTCAATCCGACATCGTCAAACTCATCGACGACGCCCGCGCCACCCTCGACGAAGCGTTGGAACAAGCAAAAACGGACGCAAGAAATTATCTTCTCTCCTTGAAATCCGCCCGCCTTGCATAACAAAATCAATCAACTCGAATATAAGAAACGACGGCAGATAACCGTCGTTTTTTTATTGTTTTCACATTTCAAATAAACATGAACCTCTCTTGCTCGTTTATACCTATTAAATTTAATTTCTTTGCTTCATTTATCAACAACTTCTTTTATCCGCGTTGGCAAAACTTCTAGTTGAACCGGACCATAATTCTTGTGTATTCCATCCGCATACTCACACAAACAAAATCCACAAAACATGTCCGATTCAGCAACAAAGAACCTTATAACATTCCCAATTTTCACCAAAAAGATATAAACAATTTCGCACATCAACATGGGCGAATACTCAAACCCATATATCAATGCAGGATGCTCTCCGACGTCGTCGGCAAGAATTACTGACAATTTCGCTAACATTGATTTGCTTGGTGCATGTGGCATTGTTTTGCACATATCTAAAAGAAAGGCAGTCGCTTCTTCTTCACGATCGATTCCCGACACCATTCTTGCACCTCCGTTATCTTTTAAACTATCATAAATACCATCAAAATCATCTTACATTTTACTATCCTTATCTTCTTGTTTATCAACTTTGAAAACCTCTGCTACTACGCGCAGATCTTCTTCCGATAAGACATAATCGCTTTGATCATCTGCATTTTGTTCGCATTGTTCATTGCAATTTCTGTTTTTGGCATCTTCTTGTATGTGTTGTTTAACCTTTTTTTCAGCGTCAAATTCTGTATCGTAATTATCTTCTAAGTTTTCCGCACGAATTGTTACATTCAAACACGCACTTATCATTTGTGAAACCATATTGCGCATAATACTTTCATAGTTATTTTCAATTTGAAAGATTTGAAGTTGCGTAACAAGAACTTCTTTCTCACAATCATAATAGAAAATAAAAAATGGATTGGAACAGTTTAATTCATTTAATTCCTTATATAGAACCGATTTGTCTTTATTCTTTCCAAGTTTTACTTCGCCAACCATCCATATCATGTTTGCTACATTATAAATTGTGCATTTTGCATCATAAATCGTTGCATAAAATCTAGTCTCGGAATGCTCATCTTCACACTCTTCGGTAAATACAATTTTGTTTTCTTTCAATATTTCTCTCAAACATTCGTCATTTTTATGCATTTTTTACCTCTTTATAAACGATGAAGCACTTGAAAATAGATTATCTAATGTATTTGAAATTTTGAGTGCGTAAGTCCAAGACATTCTTGCAACTTCAGATTTCGACATTATTGGTATATTTTTAACCACAAGACAATTATCGTCAACTATTACAAATTTGCAATCGCCTTCTCGTTTGTTAGATTGATTCCATTTGTTTATTTGTTCAAATAATCCTTCTTTTGATGTATCCGCTTTAAAAAACAGCGCATATATTTTTATAAAATCATAGGTAACTTCTGCTATTATGTCCCACAAATAATCACTTTGTATATGTAGCACACAATACGACGTATCGCCATATTTCGATTTTTCCGCAGCGCCATATGACTGTATCGACCACGTATCATATATTACATCTACGTATTCTTCTACATCAACATAGCTTTCCCCCAGACATTCTTTAAGGAACTTGCTTATATCATCATCTTTGTTTTGCTTACACTCTTTTTCTTCCGATAACTCACGTGGCTTTGTCTCTTCTTTTAAATTATCCGTCTTAACATTTGATCCCGTGTTTTGTCTTAACTTTTTTCCTTTATAATAAGGAGATTCATAATAACCTAGGGGATCTTCTTGTTTTAAGATATCTAAACAATTCTTTAAGACCATTTCGACATTAACGCCATTTCGTTTTAACTTGGCATATGTCTTTTGACTCGGCTCTTGGCTAAGCAATCTCTTTTCCTTTCCCGACAGTTCCGACCACGTTGTCTTTGGGGTCTTTTTATCTATGTGGCGTTTAATCAAATAAGCAAGACCGAAAAAAGCTATTAGCAAAACTAATCCAACTACCCACACAATCGTATAGCCATAAATTGCACCAACTAGTATTATCCAAAAACACAAAAATGCTAAAATAATAAGTATGTTAACAAGTTTTCCCATTATTTCCTCATGCGTTTTATTTGTTATTCGTAATTGTTTTTGATTTCTTTTTCATAATGTTTCCTCAAAATTAAAAGCGCAAAACCTCGTCCTTTCTTTCCAATCTATACTCTTTTATCATCCTTTCCGAATCGATTTTGACAAGAGTTGCAACGCCGATAAATACACACTTTCCTCTCGTCTTCGGACATCTCATAAAGACCAATCTTTTGGGGAATTTGCACTTGTCTTTAACAAACTTTTCTCTATCCAAACAATATTCTGTAATTTTGTTGCCTTCAACGCTGTTTTTCCAATCCGAATGCCACTCGTCGTTCAAATATACTATCCACGCAATATAATCGGGCATACCGTATTTATCCAACGAAACGCTCGACCTCATATAACTTTCATAATGAGTTCCGAAAATCTTATTAATCATTCCGACGTAATTGTCGCCGACAAAAGTTTGACCTTGTTTTAATACGATTTCGCGCATTTTAATTCCCCCTATTTGTGAAACAAATTGTAAATTAATACTATCATCCTGCCAGACCACTGTCATAATTGTTAGGTTGTGCCTAATTTTGCAGACATCCTGTTAAGTAGTGCCTAATATTATTGATAAGGAAATGTTCAGCAACGATATGGACGAATTGAGTGAAAAAATCAGCAAAAGATTGAAAGAGGAAATCGAACTGTCGGGAAAATCGAAAAGCGATCTCGCAAAGGCGATCGGCGTTTCAAAACCGACCGTTTCGCAATACCTTTCGGGGCGGATTATGCCCTCCCTCGTCACGTTTGCAAAAATGTGTGCTTTTCTCGACTGTTCCGCAGACGATATTCTAAAACCGTAGATTGCTCTTCAAAAACAAGCAATCTATACGGCTAAATCAAAAGCAAAGAGAGAGGCTATGCGCCTCCCTCTTTTTTTTATTTTCCCCCCCGATACCGCGTTATTTCAACGCTCTGAAATACACGATCTTCGTGTCCTCTGCAAAGGGTTCTTGAAGGTCGGGATTCTGCGCGAGGATGTCGTCGGGCATTGCGGACAATGCGGCGCAGACGTCAAGCATCGTGTCGGACGGCGTTGCCACGTACACGGACAATGCGGAAGTGTTTTGCGCACGCTCCGTGGTGACGTTCACTGCCGAAATGTATGTTGCCTCAAGCGGAGAGAATCCGCAGACCGCGATTGCCACGTCGAAGGTGATATCAAGCTCGCGTTCTCTGCGCACAACGGCGTCTATGCGCTGAATTCGGCATTCTACGCGCACTTCTTTGGAGAACGGAATCTCGCTTGCCGCAGATATAGCAAACGGAAGTTCCGCACGCACGGAATTGAATCCGTTTTCGTCGCGATAGATGATATCGGTGTTTGCCACGCCCTCGACGATGAGGCTGTTTTCGTCGTTGACGTAGGCGCGAGTGGTGTAGCACCTTGCATAAGGCAAGGCACACACTTCGATTGCGGCAGGTTTGTTGTCCGACAGCGTTGCGCTGCCGCCCACGCCCTTGATGAAGTATCCGCAACCGTCAAAGCACTCGTATTTTGCGGTTTTGCGTTCGATTTCCGTTTCGTTGGACAGCATAAACAAGTCGGAGATGATTTCGGTTTTCGAGCATCTGAACGCTTGGATTCTGATTTGAATCTCTCCCTCAACGCGAATGGTGTTGTCGTCCGTCACGCCTTGAAGCACGACTTTGGACGATTTGGTTACGGCGCAGAGTTTGATTGCGTCGCCTTCGAGCACGCCGTCGAGGTTGAACTCTTCTTCGAGCGGAATTTCAAAATCGTGTTGTTTGATCTGTCCGCCCTCGGCGTACGTCACGGTTGCGTGAACGGCAAGAGAAGCGTTTGCGCCGCCGTCGGTTGCGAGCGATTTGAGCGGCACGACCGTCGTGGACAGTCCAAGCACCGACTCGATCTCACCGCCCACGTTCTTTTCGTCGTCAAACGGAACGACGACGGATTTTTGCGCAATGAACGTCGGAACGTAGATCTCTTTTTTCTGCACGTAGCAATCGTCTGCGCCCGTCAGAACCTCGATTTCGTCGCGTTTGATTGCCGAAACCGTAACCTCGAGCACTGCCGTGAGCGTGAGCGTGTCGCTTGCCGCGGCATCGGATTCGGAAATCACCACGTCGCTCCAGGCGCTATCCCCCTCCGCAAACTCGCCGTCCACTCTCGCCGTGAAATCGGCGTTGTAATCCACGCCCTTTGGCATGCCTTCTTTATCGAGATACGCAAGGCGGAAATTCACTCTCCCGCTCACTTGCGCATAACCGTCTTGTGCGTCCACGCTTGAAGCCTTTGCGTCAACTGCAAGCGAGAGTATTCTTGCGACGTTGGACATATCGATATCCGTCGGCGAAAACTCAACCACTCGCTCCGAGGTCGGCGCAACGTAAAATTTGCTGGCACTTATTTTTTCAAAATCGAACATAGCATTCCTCCGTTTCACCAAAAACATATTCCTAGCAACTTTGATTTATGACGAATAAATCTCACAAAATCGGCAATAATCCTGCTATGAGAGAAATCGGACAATCCATCGGCGAGGCAAAAGCGCGCGTTCAAAAAATAGTCGGCATACCCGTACTCATCAAAATCAACGGCGGACGAGGCAAATCCTCCCTCTGCCACGGCAAAGTCACCGCGCTGTTCCCCTCGATCTTCACCGTCGAATTGGACACAGGCGAAAAACGCACCTTCTCATACAGCGACGTGCACACCAAAAACGTGCTGTTTTTGAAAAACAAGGAAACGGATTGATTAGGTTAATTAATAATGAATAATGAATAAATAATAATTTTGGGTGGGCATCGCCCACACCCGAAAAAAACCGTGTCGTCACAAAATGCGCAATCTGATTTTCCTCAACTGCGGCAGCACCGCAATATCACTTGTGCAGAGCGCAAATATCGCTGCGTAAAGGCGCAATTTCACGCACGCACAGCGTGCATATAACCGATAGTCGCTCACCGTGCACAAACACTTCAACACGCTCCTCATAATACTCCCCTTATCACGACGAACGACCGCCCACTCGGACGGCCGTTTGTCGTTTTGAAAAAAACATTATTAATAATCACACTTATAAACTGCAGCAGATTTCTCATAATGTGTTCCTTTGCAAATTTCACTGACCACAACATATTGTGGTGCGCGGGAGATTCGTCGCAAAAGCGCTGAAAATATTTGAGCGTGTTAGAATATGGTTTGCTTTTCGGAATAGGCGGTTACATATGCAAAATCAGCGGTTTTCAATACACGGAAAGTGGAATTTGCAAATTCTGCCATTTTTTGACAAAAACACAATATGTAGTGTTTCGCAAAAAAGTTTCACACTTTATTTTGCGATTTGTTCTTGACTTATCTTGCGTGCTTGCTATAATAAAGGGGCACATTTTCCAAGGGGGTTCAATAGATATGTTGAACATCAAAAAAAGAGACGGGAGTATAGTTCCATTCAATCTGAACAAAATCAAGGTCGCGATTGAAAAAGCGTTCACTGCTGTGAACAAAAGTTTCAGCGACGACATCATCGACATGCTCGCACTCAGAGTCACGGCAACCTTCAACGACAAGGTCAAAGGCGACGTGGTGAGCGTTGAGGACATTCAAGATTCCGTTGAAGTGGTTCTCATTCAATCGGGATACGTTGAAGTTGCAAAAGCGTATATCCTTTATAGAAAGCAACATGAAAAACTTCGTGAGATGAATTCCACCATGCTCGACTACAAGAACACGGTGAACAATTATCTCAAAATCAACGACTGGCGCGTCAAGGAAAACTCCACGGTCACGTATTCGGTCGGCGGACTTATCCTTTCCAACTCGGGCGCTGTGACGGCAAACTACTGGCTCAGCGAAATCTACGACGAAGAAATCGCAAAGGCACACCGCGAGGCTCAAATCCACATTCACGATTTGTCCATGCTCACGGGCTACTGCGCAGGCTGGTCGCTCAAGCAACTCATCAAAGAAGGTTTGGGCGGAATCCCCGGCAAGATCACCTCTTCACCGGCAAGCCACCTTTCCACCCTCTGCAACCAAATGGTCAACTTCCTCGGCATCATGCAAAACGAATGGGCAGGCGCGCAAGCGTTCAGTTCTTTCGACACGTATCTTGCTCCGTTCGTCAAGGTTGACAACCTCTCATACAAAGAGGTCAAGCAATGCATCCAATCCTTCATCTACGGCGTAAACACACCTTCTCGTTGGGGTACGCAAGCGCCGTTCACCAACATTACGCTCGACTGGGTCGTGCCCAACGACTTGGCAGAACTCCCTGCAATCGTCGGCGGCAAAGAGATGGATTTCAAATATAAGGATTGCGTCGAAGAGATGGCAATGGTCAACAAGGCGTTCATCGAGATTATGATCGAAGGCGACGCCAACGGAAGAGGATTCCAATATCCTATCCCCACCTACTCCATCACGAGAGATTTCGACTGGTCGAATACGGAAAACAATCGACTTCTCTTCACGATGACTGCAAAATACGGCACGCCTTACTTCTCCAACTATATCAACAGTGATATGGAACCGAGCGACGTGCGCAGTATGTGCTGCCGTTTGCGTCTTGACTTGCGCGAACTCCGCAAGAAATCGGGCGGCTTCTTCGGTAGCGGCGAATCCACCGGTTCGATCGGCGTTGTAACCATCAATATGCCGCGCATCGCGTACGTGAGCAAGACCGAAGACGAATTCTTCAAAGAACTCGAGCGCCTTATGAACGTATCCGCTCGCTCGCTCAAAATCAAGAGAAACGTCAT
>ULOF01040725.1_pt1 | contig 33880 bp, 70 predicted proteins | sample 1952371 | NCBI WGS metagenome assembly ULOF01 (sample SAMEA4835597, study PRJEB28245) | human gut metagenome | biome: gut microbiome; material: fecal sample | place: Denmark | collected 2008 | reverse complement strand
ATTGAATCATAATTAAAAATCTTAATCAGTTTTTTATAGACAACATAGTTTGGAATAAAATGCGCCAAATAAACACCGATAATAATAATTAAAAGTCCCAGTAATCCTTCAATCATCACTTATCACCATTGCCATCATATCCGTTTTGGATAATATCAGTAATCTCTTCGATAACGTCACTAATCTTGTTTACAGTATCAGGATATTTAATACTATGGTCTACATCAAGAAAAGTATAACCATAATGGTTCGCCCACTTCTCAAACTCTGCAATCATGGCAGTAGAAATCTGAATTGAAAAATGCTGAATTAGAATAACAACGATAAGAATAATAATAACACAAATTAAAACACCATAAATCATTAGAATGGACAATCCTCCTGTTTCTCTTTTTTCTTACTCTTAATTTCTTCTAGAATGTCTTCCTCGTTCCAGATGTTAGTTACAAATACACGCTCATTATTAATTATGCAAGTAAACCCTCTGCCTTTATGGCGGGATAAGGAATTGCCTTTCTCCTTTCAGTCAACATATTATGTCTAGTTTCTAAGAATTTTAGTTTCTTATAACTAACACTGCCTTTGTTTACTTTTTCTCCAAAGAAATTACGAATATCGAAGTACCCGGTTTTTCTTCTACCAAAAATAAAATATTCTTTACTATTGTGTTTTACCTTATCAAACAATCTAAATCCTTTAACGAGATATTCCGCTTGATTATTCTTCCTAAGTCCACCTCTAAGAATAGACATTTTTTGAATCTGTCTATTGTGACATCTTGCTTTCTTCTGGTAAAAATAATATCCTAAAGGTTTTGCATCTGGATTACCGCTAATACAGCGAGCGTCCACATAATGTTCTTTAGGTAAATTATAAGTAATTCTTGTATCTTTAGTAATATATCCATAAGTTTCTTTTACATTTGGATAAATTTTTCTTAATTCAGATAATAAAGTTTTTCTCATAATACCCATAAATGCAGCATCTCTAAAAGACATACCTCTGTGAATAGACTTAGGCAATTTAACAGAGCCATTATGATAACCCTTATGGCAAGTCTCACACAATGTAATTAAATTGTTTGGCGCATTACCGCCTATCTTACGAGATTCTATATGATGCACGTTTAGCACTTTATCTTTAGACTTGCCTTTGCAACATTGACAAGTATGGTTATCTCTAAACAATACATATTCTCTCACATTCCAGAAATCTCTCTGCTCTCCCTGTTGATATTCTTCGCCAGAAATATCTGGATTTTTAATCTTCTGAATATCAAAAGAAGCGGTCTCAACGATTAAATTTTTAATAGGCAAAATCTTATAAACATTATTGATAACCGTTAAGTGCGTATGAATCTTCTGTTTCACGCTAGGTGCTAACCAGCCAGTCTTTTTAGTAGAAACGCGATTATTAAATCTAGCCTTACGGTATCTGGTTTTTCTGATACGTCTTAAATGCCTTAATTCTCTACGAGTAGAAATTAAATCAACAATATCATTTCTTAATTCAACATCTGCTTCATAAAGAACTTTTTCTTTAGTAGTAGCTGAAACTCCAATATGTTTACTACCAGCGTCAATACCAAGATTAATTTCTTGAACATATCTAGTAGAATCATATAAAAGTTGAATTGTAAAAGGACATCTTTTAACAACTTTTGCTTTCTTTTCTTTTAATAAACGCCTAACCTTACCATGCCGTTCAGTAGGCATTAAAGGTTCTCCGTCTATTGCTAATACATAGACCATTTTCTAACCTCTTAATAGTAAATCAGAGTAAAACTCTGTAGTGTAACCTTCGCCAATGTTGTAATAGTTTTTACATCTAGCACACCGTTCCTACCACTCAGAACTTTTAATACTAGATAATAGAGCAAAGAACTAGGTTAAACATTCTTTGGTATTATGACTAAAACAACGTAGTTCTCGAAGAGCTTAGGCTAGTCAACTAGCGACTTATAAAGTCACATACCTTTACAGTGTGTGGTAGTTGACATACTTTTTAACACGAATAAGAGACATGATAGGAGAATCAGTTTTTGGATTGAAATGGATAGTATTACTCGCTAAATCTTCAAGAAAAGTATTACCTAGTACAAACTCTTCCGTAGAAAAATCATAACAGCCCATGCACACAGAGAAGTCAAAAGAATTTAGCACGTCCTGTGCAGTAGGATATTCATGCTTATAAATTAGCTGAATAGTTTTACCATTTTTAGCAATAGTAATAGCATAATCACTCTTGAAGTTTGTTCCATAAGATTCTTTGTTAAGAAAACGTACAATATCTTCTTTGTACTTAAAGAAGATATCATAATCGTTAATATCCTTATTGGCAAAGATAGAAGTAATAGCACCACCAGCCAAATAACATTCATAGTCTGAAAATATATCATAAAGGTCGCCAAGTTCACGCTTTAACTTGCGTTTCTGCCAATCATACATTACAAATTCCTTCCAGTTTTAGTAAGAAAATCTTCTTTCAATGCTTTGTTAAGTTGTTGTTCATCCATGATTTTAACATGAGGATAAATACTGCGGTAATATTTGACAGAACTTTTTGCGTTTTCTTCGTTTGTGGAGTAAACGTTACGAATAATCATTGCAGTATCGAAACACACAACCCATCTGTAATCATCCATTATTACATCTCCTAGCCGAAAGAATTTGTTTTGCAAAATATACTCTATTATCATTAAGGCAAGAACGATACCCGTTTAATTTAAGAGCAAGGGCTGCTAGTATAGCGTCTTCAAATGTGTTATACTCTGTGAATACTGCCGGATAACCTTCTACATACGGATAATAACAATGATGGAAACCGCTCTCAGAAGTCTTATGAGTCTCTTCTACGACAAACAAAGAACCATCTTCGCTAATATCGTGAGAAATAAAACCATATTCAGAAAGACTTGGATTACCTCTGGATTTACGATACAGGTCACAAACTTCAACTCCACACATGATTATTCCTCCATAGGCTTATCAATCAATTTTTCGAGAACCATAACCATATCTGCCACTTTTGTAGAAGATTTTGTATTCATATACTTCATTGCAACAGCCGCAAGAACTGCACTGTCATAATCAAGATAACAACAACTGCCTTTTATAACCGTTTTATCAGAGACATACGGATAATAATACTTATGCTCTCCACTGGTTTCTTCTACGATATACATACCATCCCCAATTTTTGAGACATCATAGTAACAATTGTTGTCAGGATAGCGATTCTTGAACAATTCTGCAATATCAGCGCATTCTTTCTGTAGCGCTTCATAGGCAGTGTAAGCACCGTATACTCTACACTTTTGATAATACTGATTCTTTTTGTTAAAGAATGTTTCCATATCAGGATAGGCATTTTCCTCTTTTTCGAGATATTCTTTGTTAGGCATAATCATTACAAACTCACTCCTCAATAATCGGTTCAATAATTTCAAGGTTCATTTTTCCACCGTTATCATCTGGAATAAAGATAACTTTGCCATAAGAATCTAAATCCAGAACGTTATCTCCATACCACTTAGAATAATCAATTGCCAGTACAAAATAGTTGTTATAATTCAATAAGAATCTGCCTGTATACTCTCCATAACGAACCTTGTCACCAACGCAAAGATAGCGACCATTTTTATCCTGAATGCCAGTAACATCCCCAATGTGATATCTCGGCTTTGGAGTTCTGTGCTCACGTTTTGCCATATTTATTTTCCTTTCTACATTCATTGCTTCTGTAAGTATTATATCAAAAAGAGCCAGAGTTGTCAATGCTCTAGCTCAAAATTTCTTGTTAAATTTTACTCAGCATTCAGACCAGCGTTCATAATATTGGCTATTACTAGCTTTCCACATCACTTCAACAAATGTTTCTGCCTGTTCGATAGAGTTAAAATCAAAGTCTAGCCAAACAGGTTTATCCAGTTTACCCGGCTCTTCGTTGTCGTTATTAAAAGTTACACTGGCTTTTACGCTGATTCCGTGGTCGTGATAATACTTCATATAATTATAAAACTGAAAGTCAATAAAGTATTTCTTGCCAAAATCATCGTCAAAACGCTTTTGATATGAATAATCAAATACATCTATACGACTATTAGGAATCCACTTTTTATAACCATGCTCTATTAGTTTCTTTTCAAAATCAGAACAAGAATCTCGACTGTAAAATACCAACTTTATTCACCTCTCAATCATATCTCCAAGCATCTGGGGTTCTACAATAAAGTAACGCATCTCTAGCCATCCATCTGCCACTAGCAGAATAATATCCTTCATATTCATTATCATCATATCTAACAATAACATTACTTTTTGGAGTAGGTAAACACTGTTCGGGGTCATTCCAATCCGTCAAACTTGCTTCCGGCCAGTCCAATTTATTGCCGCAGTTGCCACAAAATCTATTACGATTTCCACTATTATTATAAAGATAGGTCTTACTAAAACAGAACTGACACATGCAAGTACCAGATTGGGCAAATGGATTATTAATTGTCATAGCTACACCTCAATAACCAGAATTTGTCCAACAGTCACCCCACCAGTCACAGCTAGACTTCCCCACATCATCAAGTTTATTTTCTGCGTTCTCTAGCGATGTTTGATACAATGCGATACTTTTTTCAAGGTCTTTAATTTGCTTTTGAGTTTCTGAAATTAGGTCTGTGTATTTTTCCACCTTAGACCTATAATACGGAATATAAAAGACTTCTTTATACCCAAGGTCTCTTAGTGCTTTGATATAAGAACTTACATCATATTCAGGAATGTCTTTTGCAACAAGCTCATCTCCTGTTTTTGTTTTAACAGTACACTCTGGAACATTTGTGTATTTTTCGCTCTCATGTACAGTGTAATCTACACAAAACTCTTTAACCATCATCCTATACCTATCCTCAATGAATCTTTTCATTCCATTCGCCCATAGTAATTAATTCTTTTATGCGCTCTTTATTTGGATATTTACCACAACCACCACGAGCTTCTGGACAATACAGCAGACGGTCGCACTGAGGAACTAAATATTCAGATAGTCCGGGCATAACTTCAAGAACTGCATCGCGCATCTTAATAGCAATCTGGCGGTGAACATCTTCTGTACGAGTACACAGACGCATATTCATATAATGAATAAGTGCTTCAATAGTAAACCCAATACACACAGCACTATAAGTTGCCATAGGAAGAACATAACGAGCCTGTTCGTTTGCGCGTTCCTTAGACTTACCAGAATCAACAATATAATTCTGAATTTCATCGTAAAGAGCAACAGTATCTTCCATGTGCTTCTTGTATTTATTTAGAAGCTCTTCATTGTTCTTGATTTCAGCAGGAATTTCATAACCAAAAGAATCCTTATTAACGTATCTGAATGATTGTACGTTTTTAAATACTCCTACTTCATGACGAACCATCTGGTCAATTACATAGCGTGGACAATCAGTAATCTTAAAAATAAAATAAGTTCCACGACTCCCAGAGAAATGTCCAGACTTCATGCAATGCTTCCCGATTGCACCTAGACTTTTGATTGTGCTATCGTAACACACAGAAGCAACTTGACTCCATGTTGTAAAGAGCAATTTTACTTCGTTTTTGTTAATTAACTCTACATTCATTAGCAATCTACCTCATTATCAGCAATAAAAGGAACGGAGACACTTACAGAGTATTCCCCATTAAATAGCTTGCTAGTCTTAATCTTTGCGTCACCAATAATAACCTTGTAATTCTTCTTAACAAAATCACGAATGATATTCATAACAGAGTCAATTGTACCCTGCAAAGCCTGACCATACAGGTCATCATGGTCAATATTATAGGTTGCACGATATTCCTGAGTAGCAAGATTTTTCCTCAGCTTCGGCATGAAACAGATACGCATACGACTAGTTTCATCGTCAATCATAAAATTTCCATCGAATAATTCAGAGTTTTTACCACGCTTATGAAACATAGCTTCCACAGTGTCAGTATCTCCATGATTCTGAGCGCCAAGAACAGCGGCAAACATTCCACGAGTGCTCATAGTTGTAGGAACCTTAGTAGTATCAAAATCCTTCATTTCAAAATCTCCTTGTATTTTTTTAATGAGAAATCATTACAAGATTCATGGAACTTACAAGATAAGTTACGCCATCAATGACAACTTGAACCTGTTCTCCATCGTAATCACGCCAACTATCAAGTTTTCCTTCGACAATCGTGCCGTCTGGCATCTTAATCTGGGCATAATCATAAGAATAAGTTAGGTCAATCACTTGTCTATTACAGCCACAAAGAACAGTCATTGTAATCGTTGCGAGAAAAACAGCAATATACTTTTTCATGTTAAATCCTTCCATGTTTAATAATGAGATTACGAATGAGCCTTTCAAATGTATCTTGGTATGAATGAAACCAATATGTATCATTCACAGTGGTAGCAAACAAATTGGCACTATTCCTGTCATAACCAAGCCACATAAGTAATTTAATAAACCGTTTACGAGTCATTATTCATCATCCTCATCATCGTAATCATGCTCTAATTCATAACTATCAATTTGACTTTGAATTTCATCTTGCATTTCAGACTGCAAAGCACGAATATAATCATCACCTAAAACCGCTCTGGCTTCATCAAGCAATTCATCTAGTGTATAATAGTAATGAGGGAATCCGTCTTTATCGTAAAAATATCCAACCATTCAATCACCTTCTTTAAATATATTATATCATAAACGAATAAAATATCAAGAGTTATCTGCGATATTTTTTAGAATATAAGCGATTACATCAACCGTCCAACCATTACCAACGGCAGTATATCTTGCCGTATCAGAAACACCAGCGGTATAATTATCTGGCAATGTTTGCAATCTTTCGTATTCAACAGGGGTTAATTTCCTGCATCTCCCGTTGATGTATACTTTCTTCTGTTGATAACCGCCATGTACGCACGTTAGAGTTGGACACTTGAAATTTTTACTATACACTCGCTTTAGCATCTCATGCGTATTCACATTTAACGTAGCGACAACGTGTTTATCTTCTCCATGAAAGTCATAGCCACAATTATAGAAATATTTCTCATCAACAGAATCTTCAAGAATATCTTTCAATACATCACCGCAAATGTTAATTTCATTATTTAGTGGAATATTTGTCCAGTAAAGTCTTGGTCTACTTTGAGCAGAAAAATTTTCACTATTGACATACACTGGTTCGCATTTAAGACACTCTGAAATAATATGCTTGCTTTCTTCATTCATGGATGCAACATTTTCAAATAGAAAATATTTTGGACAAGACTCTTTTAACGCTCTTGCAAACTCAAAAAATAATCTACTTTTACCATCAAGATTAGTTCTGTTTGCACCAGTGGTGATAGAAAGACTTTGGCACGGACTACCACCAATAATCAAATCAATTCCTTTGTATTTGGTGAAATCTTCTGTTATTACATCCCCACAATGAACAATGTTCGGATAGTTCTTTTTGCTAATCTTAATTGCATTCTGGTCAATTTCGTATGCGTAATAGTTATCAATTTTTAACCCAGCTCTTTCAGCCGCAACCATTCCGCAACTAATTCCATCAAAAAGACTCAAAACATCCATAAATATCTCCAATTTTCGTCAAATTGCACAACAAAAGTACATAAATACATATAAATTTGCAACAATATTACATATATTTTGATGATAAAACTTAGTTTTTATAAAATTATTCTTTCGCAGCGTCCAGAAGCATCTTGGCAAGTTCTTTCGCTTGTTTTACTGTGAGATGAACCTCTTGGCATTCCACATCAACAAAAAATACGACGCGGTTTGTTTCTTTTTCTTTGTGGATGCTAAAGTTTACTGGACTGCCGTATTCATCGGATGCCTCTAAGCATTTACGGTTTGATTTCATTGCAAACGCTCCTAAATCTCAGCTTTTATTAGAGAGGCATCGTAACAAATTGCTTTGTTACATTATTGTGAGCAACAATAGAATTAGAATTTCCGTCAAACAAAACACTCCACTCAGGATGTAACCCAGAAACATATTTAACGGGTTCATCGCAATATAAAAGACATTGCAACATACTTTTAAAATCTGTCGCATTATTAAATACTTTTGTTTCCATAGTTAAGTCTCCTAAAATTAACATTTTATTCAAGATTCTTAAATGATTCAATCATCTCTTTATATGTTTTTGAACAATTAGGACACAAGTCTCCAATGTCACGCTCCCAAGTCCAGTTCTCTGGCTTTTCAAAATTCTGAATCTGAGTCCAACCACCATCCATTTCTTTTGTTCCGATGTAACGAACGAATGCTTCCGCTTTACATCTATCGCAAATGTATTTCTTTCCAATTACGGTCATATCAAATCTCCTTTCTATAAGTATTATAGCTAAAGAGAACAGAATTGTCAAGTCCTGTTCTCAAATTTAACAAAAAAATTATAGAATTTTTAATACACGGTTGTACAACCCATGAACATGGCCGACATCTTTATCTACATGGTAGTGACCGTGGAACCAGTCTTTATATGTTACTTTATAATCAATCTCTTCAAGATAATCAGTAAGAACATCTGTCTCGTAGAACCCATAAGGGTCATAATAGGTCATAATACTTGTCGGAGCACAATGAGTTAGAATGTAATCTACTTTATTATCGTTCTTCTCAAGATTACCCAGACCGTGTTCCATCATTTTTACAGACGGAATCTCTTCTTTCCACCAAGAAATATGTTCTTTTCTGCACCATTTATCATGCGAAGTAGCGCCACCCATCACGAAGAATTTCTTACCTTGTAGGTTATAGATATCGCCATTATTAAGATAATAAATGCTATTCGCAATTTGACGCGCCTGACCACCATGAAAATCAATTAGGCCGAAGTTGTTGTAAAGAATATCATAATTTTCATGCACTTTGCCCACACATTTCTGTATGGAGTAGACTATATCTTCACCTCTAAAAGAGGGTTCGGTACTTCCGATGCCGTACCAATAGACACCGTACAAATTAGTCGTTTAACCTTCAATGCTTAATAAAGCAAAGCTCGGCACAGGATTGGCATATCATAAAGACTTAGCGTTCCCTGTTAGCACGTTCACAAATCGCCATTGTCCTGCGACTCCATAACACAATGTTGAACGTACACCGCTGGTTTGCGTCCACCGAATTTTTTTCAATCTGTCACCAGATTGGGAAACCCATGAGAAATAAAAACGTCATACTTTCTTTTTAAGAAAAGGGTTGGGTTGTTTCCGTAAATCAAGGTAAAAAATTTCATTACATCTTTTTGGTCGTTTATGCTATTATACCAAGAACCACTACCTCTTTTATCGAAATAAAAGCTCTCAGAAAATCCATGTTCGTCACAAAACAAATCAATTATCTGCTTGATTTCTGGACATCCAGAATTGATTGAAAAGCTCAATCTGAGATGATTGTGATTTGATGGGACTTCCGACACACAACCATCGCCATCAAACAGGCCGCGAATGAAATCATACTTGTTTTCACATGAATCATATATCGCTTTTACGCCAGCTCTGCCCTTCTTGAAGCAATTTGCATCGCATGGCAAGTCTTTACGATTCAGTGTAACGCGATAAAAATCCCTTTCCTTATTTGCGATTATGCGACTACGATGATAATGCTGCTTTCCAAACTCTTTCGCAATATCTTCAACAATTTGTTTATCAGACAACTCAAGAGTTAAAGAACAAGCATTGCCATATCTATCTTTGCTAACACATCCGTCAGCCGTAAGAAATCCCATCACATAATCAATTTTTGACATATATTCTCCTTAATTTCCAGCCACGCATAGTGTAGTCCACGGTTTTTCATTATACCATCTTGTCCACCAACGTGTTTCACCAGACCAATCCCAAGTAAAACCACAATCTCCACAAATAATTACATAATCATTCTTTGTCAAATTTTTGCCTTCTGGAAAGAATGTAGTATTTAGTTTTGCGGAGTCATGGTTTAGGTGAATATCACCTGTTACATAAATCGCCATTATAAATACCTCTCTACAATATAACTCAAATTACCAGTATAATGAATTTCCCTAATTCCTAAATCTCTAATTGCTTTACTGCACGCTCCACAAGGCTTGCTCAATGCGATTTCACCCTTCTTGGTTTCTCTGTAAATATAAAACGTAACCTTGCTAAAGTCAACGTCCAAATCCTTAATCTTGTTGATACAGGCGATTTCTGCATGAGTACCATGTTTATTAGGGAGAATGGGATAACCACGATATTTGTTGTAAGACTCTTGCAGAGGGCTTGTCTTGGTGGTATTCCAACTAATTGCAATTACTTTATTTTTATAAACAGCGCAACAGCCTAAGTGGAACGTAGGATAGTCGCTAAATTCACTGGCTTTCTTTGCAAAATCAAACCCTCTACTGTCGTTCATAGCCTTACAAAAACTCCTTCAAAATCTCATCGTCACAGTGGTCAAGAACTGGAACTTCTACAATTTCATACCCAGCTTCTTTAATTACGTCATCCATATTATCAGAATTTAACAGATGAATTAGGCGTTGTGTTTTTAGCTGTTCATCTGTAACTTTATTTCCAAGTCTATCCAATCTCATAATTACAGCATCTTTTGAATGCATTACTTTATCAATGGAACTGAAATATTTTAGCATATCTGAAAGCACCTTTTGTTCCTCCTGATGCGATTTAAGGATTGATTGTTTTGATTCATACTCACAAGAAACTCTTTTGTAGCATTCAACATAAAGAAGTCTCTTTGCTTCTTTGATTCCATCTTCATTGAAGATTCCAATATCTGGGTCTAAGAAACTCTTATCAAAATATTTTGTGTCAATAATTGCGTAAAAAGACATCCTTATTCACCCCTTAAATTAAGTCCTTAAAAATAACAAGCCATTCAATGTCCTTAATAATCTCTTCAAGTATAACTGATTCTCCAAGATAATAGCTTGTCATCATGCCATCTTCTTTGTTTGTCGCATTTTGCAAGTTTTTCATAACGACATCTTGTGTATTTTTAAGTCCTTCAACTATGTATTTACACGTTGCTTCATCAATCATAGTTATTTACCTTTAAAGATTCTTTATTTAAAATATCATCAAAATCGTTCATAATGTATTTAACAACAACAGAATCAAAGTTGAATCCAATCTCAAATTTGATACTTGCCATGTTATCACCTCAAATTTTTCAGTACCTGTACTGAAAAACCTAAACGTATTCCAAGTTTATTCCACACGCTTAGAACCATACTTTCTGTAAAGACTTGTTCTGAAAGAATACTCCATGCTTCAATTCCTGTTAAATTTTTATAATTTGTCAATTTAACAGGAATATTTACAATTTCCTGTTTACTTTTATCCACTTTACTAAACATCCCTTTGATGTATAGGTCTTCTCCAATTGGATAGAAATAACAATATTTACCATGTGGGCAATAAAGTTGACCGCCATACCTCGCACAATATGGACTGGCTTCTTTAATTACTTCTTTATCAGACCATTTTCTGCCTTTTGGTAGTTTGCATTCTACAACTTCACCTTTTGCCATACATACCCTCAATATCTTTATCAGAATAAAATTTAACAGAAGGATTCCGTTTATGCTCTTTAAAATAGTAGCTCTTAAAATGTTTCATAGATTCCAGAAGCATAGAAGCACCTACCATCAAATCTTCGTCGTCTGTAAAATTCAGGATATTGTTTGCATAACACTCCAAGTTTTCAATTGATTTCAAGTCCATTTTTCTTAACCTCTCTGAGTTTATAAGCAGAATTAATTGATTTCTCTAGTTTATCTTTATTCGCCATCGGTCTAATATCGTTAAGCTGTTTGATAATTTTTTTGTAACAATTTAAACAATACTTCTTATTGCCATATCTCTCTGCGCCGCACCAGAAACATCCATTATTAACGATTTGACGTTCTCTTTTGTATTTTTTGCCGCTCTTTCTTGATTTTAATAAACACTCAATACAATATTTCGTTCCGCCATAGGTTTGTTTCTTGCCACACTTTGAACACATTTTATCATAAAGATAATTCTCTCTTAAATTTTTGGCAGTCTCTCGAACTTTATTATTGTCTGGTTTATGTAATTGTTTGTATTCAGACGCTTTCTCTAAGCAGTCATCACACCTTACACGATTTGGGGCTACCGGATTTTTACGACACTGAATGCAGATATGATGCTCTACGAACCATTGTCTATCTTCTGTTTCTCGTTTATTTTTCTTTTCTGCACAAGTCCAGCAAGTGGTTTTGCACTTTCTTGCCTTATTCTTACCGCATCGAGTACAAATACCATGGCGCTTACACCAATCACGTTTTTCTTTTGTCATAGACCATACACCTCTTTGCTTTCTGAATGTATTATATCACGGATTCAAAACCATGTCAAGACTTAAAATGGAATTTTTATCTAGTAATAATTATTATTATATATCTAATACTAGTATATATAATATATTTATTATTATATTATTATTTATATTTAATATATATATATATATATTAAAGTTATGAGTATTTATAATATATATAAATATATATTTAATAATTTAACAAAATATTATTATATTTATTTATTGAATAATATATAATTAAATAAATATAATAATATATAATATATTTAATTAATAATTTAAGATAATATTTGTTATTTTTCAAATTTGGTCTTGACAAATGATTGCCAATATGTTATAATACTTATAAATAGAAAGGAGATAAAACAATGGCTGTTGATAATTTTCTGCTAAATTGTCCTTTTTGTGGTTCAGAATGGATTGAGCCTGTTAAGGTTTTGAATAAATCAAATAAGAATAAATTTTATATCAGATGTATGAATTGTGGTGCGAGAACTAGAAATCAAAGTGTGATTACTGATGCTATTGCTCTTTGGAACAAGAGGGTTAATTATGAATCGTGAATATAGTTACTGGGAAGAAATTTATAATGCTTATGGGGAAACAGAAAAATGGATGTGTCATAACTGTGGGCATACTGTTAATTATGCCTCTAACTTTTGCCCTGAATGCGGTCGCGTTATGACTGGCTGCAAAAAAGATAGTAGATACACCATCGTATTTAATTATGAAAGGTTTAAAGATTATGACTGAAATGCAGAAACTCGATAAATATCTAACTGAACATAATATTAAACATACCTATAAACGTCGCTGGCCTAATATGGAACAATCCTTCCCTGAATACCGAGAAGGAGAACATCACGATGGCGGTTATCAGATTATGGTAAATGGCGACAACGGGGAGTATCTTTGGGACGCAATTTGCGGTTATGGTAGCTTTGGATTTGAGACTGGCGCAATCGAGATTATGGGGTGCATTGTTCCAGAATGTGTTAGCGACTCTGTAGAAGGTCATTTAACCGCTAATGAAGTAATTGAAAGAATTGAAAAATATTATGCCAGCAACGGGCTGGTTATAAATAATTGAAAGGAAATAGATTAAAATGGATGAGAATAAAAGTTTAGAAATTGCATTAGGTAAGCTATCATTGCAAGAAAATGATGTTATAGTTGTTAAATTTAAATATGGGAATTGCCCTGTCGATAATTTAGCTAGATTCATGGACGCTATCAGAAATATTTCTTCGTGTCCCGTTATTGCTATACCTGATGATTTGGATATCGGGGTAGAAAATATTGATAGAGTTATTCAATATCTTGAAGATATGAAGAAAACTTAATTATTATAGAAATGAGTTGACTATTTATTGGCAAATATTAAAAGAAGTTATGTGCGTAGTTTAGGGAAGAGCACTGACGATGTAACTGGTAGTTGTTTTGAATTAGTAACTACTAGCGGCGATAGAGTGCTAATTGATTGTGGAATGAAACAAAGTTCAGACGATTTAAAAGATTATCGAGATAATATTGAAATAATCAAAAATCTAAAAATTAAACGTCTTGACGCAATAGTTCTCAGTCATAGCCATATCGACCATTCTGGCAATATTCCTGCCGCCTTTGCAAATGGTTTTACAGGCGTAGTATATATGCCTAAAAACTCAAAAGACATTGTTAAATTACTTTGGTTAGATTCCGCAAAGATTATGCAGCAGAATCAACAACTATTAAAAAAGAAGGGCAATGTAAGTGGCAAGCCAACCTATACAGCGGAAGACGTAGAAGTTGCCTATAATCATATTGTAGAATGTGAATTTAATCAGGTTATTGAAATCTCTGAAAATCTGTCTTTTCAATACATCCATTCAAATCACATTATTTCTTCAAGCCAAATTATTTTTTATGTAAAAGATAATGGCGTAATGAAAACAGTTGGTTATTGTTGTGACCTAGGAAGCCCAAATATTCAAGGCACATATCTTGACCCGTTTGAACCTATTAACAGAGTTAATTTGTTGATTGGTGAATGTACATACGGTATGCAGTTAAAGACTAATAATAAGAAAAATAGAAACAAAGATAAAGAAAAAATCAAAACTCTTATTGAACAGGTCAATGAAACTGGCGGGCGTTTAATTATTCCTGCATTTAGCCTGAATCGCTCTCAGGATATTTTGACCGTTCTGTATGAACTATTCCATGATGACGAAGAGTTTAAAATGCCAATTGTATTTGATGGTATTTTATCAGTGGAAATTTCAAAACGGTTTGAAGACTGTATAAATTATAATAAAGAGCTTTGGAATAAAGTATTCTCTTGGGGAGCAGTTGTAAAGGTCTCTGATTGGACTGATAGTCTCGCATATCAGAATTATACATCGCCACAAATTATTGTTGCATCTGGTGGTATGCTCAAAGGAAGAAGTACGGCTTATGTAAAGAAATGGTTGTCTGACCCAAAAACTACTATTTGCTTAGTTGGATACGCTGGTGGTGAGGGTAGCGTTGGATACATGATTCAAAGAGAAAAGGAATTTCCTGTTATCAACATTGATGGATTTAAGATTCAGAATAAAGCCCATGTTATTTCTTTAAATTCCTTCTCTTCTCACGCGAGTCATGCTGAACTATTGGAATATTATAGTTCTATTGAATGTGAAAAGATTTATTTGGTTCACTCACAAGAAGACAGAAAGAAAGAATTTAAACCATTACTTGAAGAAGAAATCAGCAAAAAGAATCATACCACAAAAGTAGTTCTTCCAGATTCTAAAACAAAAATGTATTTATAAAAATATTTAGAGTAGGGTATTGACAAACCCTACTCTTTTTGTTATAATGCAATCAGAAGCAGAAAACAAACAGAAAGGAGTGATAAAAATTTTTACTATTTATAATGGGGATTTTTATATTGCACAATTCTCCACTGGACTAAAACCAGTTCGCACAAAAGAAGAAGCTATTCAATTTAAAACTTATGATAAAGCAAGCAGTTTCATGTTAAATATGCCGAAGTCTTTTAAGAATCTTGGCTATCATATTGAAGGAAATGCCGAAATTGTTAAAACGACGCAAACACAGACGTGCCCACAACAAAACCCCTCTGAACATAAAAAAGTCATTGTTAAATATGATTCTAGTTATATTCAAGGGGTTAAAAATCAGATTTGTCAAATAAGTAATTTTATATCTGATTTAAAAAATAAAAGACTGGAAGCGGTTGAAATTGTTGAGAAATGTGAACGAGAAATTTTTGACCTAGAACATAATGCTGAATTTTATAATAAAAACGCTTGTGAAGGTTATAAAATGTGGCGCAAGCTAGGAGAAGTAAGACGAGAAAGGCGTAGAGCAAAAGATTTGATTGTAATTGTAGATGCAATTCTTGAAGATAACAGCTTTGATGGTATTCTTAGTCAGAAAACATTGAATCGGATTTCTGGGTTAGAAAATAGAACTTATTCCATTCGTGAACTTGATGATATTTTCCCAAATAAATGAGGTATAGTATGTTCATTTACACTGTTTATTTAAAAGAGCATGATGGATGCGATTTAACTATCACACACATGAAGTCATTTAAATCTTTGACGATGGCTGAAATATACGCACAAGAACTGAGAAACAAAAAATATGATTGCGATATAGATGTTTGTATCATGCTGAATGAACTTTATTAAATTGAGAGGTGTAGTTATGGAATATAAATATTTTGCATCTGCGCCAAACCAAGAATATACTAAAGAATTTCTAAAGCAAATTCGTGAAGAAGACTTGGTTGTATATGACGGAAAAGCTTGCTTATGAAGGTATGAATTAGTTGGAAGGAAGTGATGTGTGCTATGATGTTTGAAGAAGAGGTTTGGGAAAGCGTTGGAGTTGTAAGTGGCACAGATTATACAGGACTATACGAAGTGTCTAATTTTGGTAATGTAAGAAGCCTTGACAGACAAATCGTAGATTCTATCGGAAGGAAATATTTTTTGAAAGGAACATTTCTAAAACCATATAAGAGTAAGTCTACTGGGTATATGGTAGTTGGTTTAAGACATGGTAGGTCAAATTCGCACACTTGCCAAGTCCATCAATTAGTTATGAATGTATTTAACCCAAACCCAAATCCAAAAATTTACACAGCTATCAATCATATTGATGAAGATAAAACAAACAATAAGTTAGATAATTTAGAGTGGGTAACGGACAGAGAAAATAATAATCACGGAACTCGTAACAAAAGAGCTTCAGACTCATTGAGGAAAAAACTAGGCAGGAAAATTGTTCAACTTAGTTTAGATTTAGAGTTTATCAAAGAATGGGATTCTTTTGCCCTTATACATGAAACAGTTGGATATTCTGAAGGAATTAAAAGCTGTTTACGCAAAGTGTCTAAGAGCAGTAGCGGTTATAGGTGGGTTTACGCAGAAGAATATTATTCAGGAAAGTATCTAACTTTTTATAATAGCGATAATTTACAAAATAAAAATTATCGTAAAATTGTACAAATGGATTTGGATTATAATTTTATTAAACAATGGGATGGTATTTCCGAAGCGTCCAGAGATGGGTTTTTAAGGACATCTATAAGTCGCTGTTTGCGTGGAGAAAGAAATAAATATCGTGGTTTTAGATGGATGTATTTAGAAGATTATAAGAAAATGAGCGAGTCAAAATGATTTACAAACTATCCATTATTTGAAATTCTTGGAGAAGATGATGGCAATTTGTTTAGTTATGACCACCCTATTAGGTTTGATTTGTACTGGATTGACGGGTTAATTAAACAACTTGAGGACGCTAAGAAATATTGGAATAAAATCAAAGATACTTATAAATACGATTGAGGTATGATATGGATATTATTCGTAAAATAGACAAACCAACTGTCTTTAATGATATTGCAAACGGTGATTGTTTTGAGTATGACGGTGATGTTTATCTTAAAGTCTCACCATATGAGTATACGAATGTTGGTACAAATAAGATGGTTAGTTTGAATGCTGTTAATTTGACCGATGGTTATATCACTTCGCTTTATGACAGTATTCCTATTGAATTTATTAGATTGCGCGTTGAGGAGGTGTAATTATGGAAGGGGAAAATAAATGTTGTCCTCTTAAATTACAAAAAGGACTTTATTTTGGCGAATGTAATGAAGAATACTGTGCGTGGTATTGTGAACGCACAGGTGATTGCGCTGTGGCGGATATTGCAAATCATATTAGATTGGTTGCAAATATTGGTCTAAAAGTAGAGGATAAAAATATTCTATGAATAGCGAATGCTGGTGTGTTGACTTTTCTTTAAACGGTGAGTTACAAGGCGCTACAGATTTTTTCGATACGGAGGAAGAGGCTGTTAAATATTGTCTCAAAAAGGCAAATATAGACATTGAAGATTGTAGAGGTAGACGTTACCATCCTTCTATTTTACATAGGGAAGATAAGCGTATAGTAGAAATATATTTTTTCGATGATAAATATGTCTGGCGTTACTATCCGTATAGTGTAGAAGAAATTAAGAAACTATTGCCTAATTTTAATGGCTAAAATGCTGTTTTTATTGATTATAATTTAACGTAGGTACGTTATTTTTAAGGAGATAATATGGGTAATAAAACACTGCTTGAGAAAATTTATTCCGCTTTTGGTTTTTGGAAATATCGTGAAAAGACAGATAATGGAACTTACGATGTATTTTACTGGTGTTGCCTACCTTATGGAAAATTTTTCAGAAAGTTTGATTTATTTAGAGTAAAGGTGTGATTTCAGTGAAAAAGAAAGACGAAGATTTTATTGAAAGTCTTTGGTGTAAACTTCGTAACACACAAGATGATAAGCTTCGAGCATTACGAGATGGAGACAAGCACAAGTCTACCCTTCTTGCTGGTGAAGTAAACGGAATGCTATGGGTTATTAAAATGGTTGAGGATTATTTGAGTGATTGAAATTTAACAAAATAATTTTAAAACCCCTTGACTTTACTAATTTTCTGTGCTATAATACTTACAGAAACGAACAAATATAAAACAAAGGAGTAAGTATTATGACCATTAAAGATTTTCGCAAGCTCTGCAAGGAACATAACGCTATGGATTATGCAATGGTTATTGCTAATAGCAGAGCGAAAGAAGAATATCCTTTTACTGCCAGAAGCCTGAGAGTAAATAGTGACCTCGAAAATGTCGAAATTCATTTCAGCATGAACAATAAGTTGGTAGATTATACCAACGATTACATGACGGTTGAGGAATTTTTGAAGTGGGCTGGTAGTTTTAAGAATTATGGCATCAATCTTGTGGATGTTGCTTGTACTTGGGTCTGCGAATCTGATGTCAAATTCTGGGATGAAGACAAAGTTGTTCAGCTCTACTTTATTTAATAAGGAGTAAGTATTATGCATATTGGGAAACCGAGCAAAGCAGAGGACTATCTCGAATTTAAAGATATCAAAGTTGGAGAAACTTTTCGTCCTTGGGAATGTTGGACAGAAGAGGACGAGAAGAAAATTTTTATTAAGATGCGAGAAATTAAAGACGAGCATAGTGAATTCGGCGTTCGTAGATACAACGCTCTAAATCTTGGAGACGGTGAGCCGTATAGTTTCGTTGATGGAATGAGAGTTGATTATATTGATTCCTATATTGAAGAGGTGAAATAATATGCGTATTGGTAAGCCTGAAAGCGATGAAAAAGGATTTGTCAGATTTGAAGATATCGGAATCGGATGTTGTTTTCGTGAATATGACGATTGGAACAGTGACGAACCTATTTATATGAAGACGAATTGTTTTTCTGTGGATATCGGTAGAGATAGAAATGTCGGTTATAATACCGTAAATCTGAAAACTGGTAGAATGTGTGGGTTTGAAGGCACAGTTAGGGTAGAACTGTTGGTTGACGCTTATATCGGAGGTATTGAGTAATGCGCATTAGTAAAGAGCGTAAGCCTTGTGATATTAAATTTTCGGAACTCGATTGTGGAGATGTCTTTTATTATCGGGGAAGACATGACGAAAAAGAAAGACTATATATGAAAATTGAACATATCGAATATGATATAAGTCGCATGGTCACAGTTAAGTATAATGCCGTAAATCTCGAAAATGGACTTCTTGAATTTGTAGAAAATGATACGACTGTTATGATTGCAAATGTGCATATTGAAAATGATTGAATAGTGACAATATGACTGTTAAACAATTTAGAAAACTATATAATAAGAGGAATGCTAGAAAGTATGGTATAACCATTCAATTCTTTTATAGAAAAATGCCATACCCTGTATTTGCTAGAAATGTCGAAGTTAATGATGACACAAAGACTATTTATCTTAAATTCGATGTGAGTGATGATTGTTGTCCTTGGGGAAACAGTTTTTTAACATCCAAAGATTTCTCTAAAATGTTTGAAGATAAGAAATTTAGAGATTACAATATAATGATTTTTGGAAAAGACGGTAAAATCAGTGATACTAGTGAACTGCATGAGTCATGGATTGACTTTGATATAGCAAACGATATTATTATATTGTACTTCATGTGTAGCTTGAAAGGATAAGATTATGACTCGTAAGAGATTTATCAAACTAGTTATGAGCCGTAAGCACGACCGTAACTTTGCTAATTATTATGCCCATAGAGCTATGGATTTAGCAAATTCCTATCAAGAATTTTGGAACTTACTTACCCGTCCAAGCTCATAATAAATTTTAAAATTAGGTATTGACAAATCTTGATTTCTGTGGTACAATATTGGTAGAAACACGAAAGGAGAAATGTGTTTATGAATTTCGACAATATGTTTGGTATGAGTGGTATGTTTGACGGTATGTTCCGTAAAGTTGGTTCTGATATGTGCCGTCTGACTATGAATGGTAAGATTGCTGTTCGTACTGCTCCCGGTGTTTACAAGAGCTACGATGTAAAGCGTAATCGTCTAGTAAACCACAGTAATTTTGCTTTTGATATTGGAAATGATTGGTTCTTTGTAGTACCTACTAATCATGTCAAGGTTGGCGATATCATTATCGTTGGTGATACTCCCCGTTGTGTAATTTCCGTTTCTGGTGAGGAAATCAAGGTGTTTAATTATATGAATAGTACCATTGAAACTGTCGTAAAGGAGCGTCATGTTTTCATGGGCAACACTTATTACTACGGCAAGATTGTCTCTCCGTTTGGTAATATGATTTCCAAGAAGGATGGTCTGAATAGCATTATGAAGATGGCTATGATGGGTCAGATGTTTGGAAATAACGCCAACGGTATGGGTAATAGTTCTAATGGTCAGAATGGTCTTATGATGGCAATGATGATGTCTGGTGATATGGGTGATATGTTCAACGGCCTGTTTGATTTTGGTGACATGGATATGGAACTAAATGAAGACGAAGACACTGATGATTCTAATGAAGAAGTGGAGGATTAATTATGGGTGGCGGTTCTTGGACTAAAGATGCGTATTGTAGTTATACCGTTTCTACTCGTGGTGTTGACGTAGACTCTTTTAAGACTATGGATTGCACTGCACAGGAGATGTATAAGTCTCATAGTCTTGATAAAGCTCTGAATCCGTATAATGTAACGCGTGAGTGTTGTGACAGCAAGGAACATCCTAATACTAAGCCTGTTATTCTTGCTCTTGATGTAACTGGTTCTATGGGCCATACCGCTGTTGACATTGCCCAAAAGCTATCCGATATCATCGAAGAATGTTTTAGTAAGTATTCAGACATTGAATTTTTGACTATGGGCATTGGCGACCTTGCTTATGATTATGCGCCTATTCAGGCAAGCCAGTTTGAATCCGATATTCGTATCGCTGAACAGCTGGATAAGATTTACTTTGAAGGTGGCGGTGGTGGCAACAGCTTTGAGAGCTATACTGCCGCATGGTATTTCGGTGTCCATAATTGCAAGCTTGACTGTTGGAATCGCGGAGAAAAGGGTCTCATCATTACTATGGGTGACGAGCCTTGTAATCCGTATCTTCCTCACACGCCTCTAAATAAGGCGCTTGGTTCTACTGAACAGAGTGATATTGAGACTAAGAATCTTGTTCAGGAAGTTACCAAGAAGTATGACGTATATCATATCTGCACTCGTGGCTATGACCACCTTGCCGCTAGTTATAGACAGTATCTTCCTGCTGACCATGTAATTGTATCCGAAGACGATAAGATTAAGGACGTAATTATGAAGATTATTGCAGACAAGTATGGTGCTGTTCATACTACCGCAAGCTCTGAGGTTAAGACTAACGACAACGGCGAACTCGTCTGGTAATTAATGTAATTTAACAAGAAAGATATTATGTCTGAATACAGCGTAAATATTGTTATTGGTGCTAACTTTGGTGATGAAGGAAAGGGTTATGTTTCAAACGCTCTTTCTGCCAACAAGAAAACTCTTACTATTCTTCCTACTGGTGGAAGCCAGAGGGCACATACTGTTGATTGTAATAACAAATATTACAACGGTCGTCATGTTTATCATCACTTTGCTTCTGGAACTATGAACGGTTCTGACACTTATTATGGTGTTGATTTTGTTCTAAATCCTATGGAATATGTTCGTGAAGCAAAAGAGCTTGATGAAATGTATAACTTTTGGGAACTTCGTACCAATCAATATGCTAGTCCTAAATGTTATGTAACTACTCCATTTGATATGTTTCTTAATCAAATTAAGGAAGAATATCGTGGAGAAGGTAAGCATGGCACTTGTGGATATGGTGTTTGGGAAACTATTAAGAGAAATCAGAACTCTCAACCTAAATATTGTCTAAACTACGAAGAGCTTTATCATTGTCTTAGTAGGGACTATCTTACAAAGAAAGGTATTGAGCCTATTCGTAAGAAATTGATTGATATTCGTGATGGATATTTTAAGGGTGAAATAGAACGTCATCATATTACGCTTTCTGACGAATGGAAGAATATTGTCTATGATGATAGAATTATTCAGCACTGGATTATGGACGCAAAACGTATGTGCTGGTGTATTGAGTGTGTAGATGTTTCATACGCTATTTCCAAATGTAAGCCTAAAAACATTATCTTTGAATTTGGACAGGGCATTCTTCTTGATTGTGATAATCTTGAATACGCTCCACATCTGACTTGTGCAAAGACAGGTCTTGATGGCATCAATCAGCTATGGAATAAGGATTATAAGTTAATTCTAAATGATGCTAAAAATGTCAATGCGTATTATGTCACACGCACTTATTTAACAAGACATGGTATTGGTCGTCTTGATAGTGAGTGTACAAGAAATGACATTAGTGACAAGATGGAAGAGGATAAGACAAATGTGCCCAATCCGTTCCAGAATCACTTGCGTTATGCGCCTCTTAACTACGATTCTTTGATTCGCAGAATTTTCGTTGATAGTGAAATGTATAATGTTGACGTGAATATTGTATTTACGCATTGCAATGAACTCCCTGTTAAATCAGAAGAACTTAATAATGCTATTCAGAGTTACTTTGAAAATGATGTTCATGTTTATGAACAGTTTTCAGAAAAAGAATCTTTTGAAAATTTGAAGAATTATTTTCTAAAACCACTTGACAAGTATTGATTTTAATGTTATAATACTTATAGAACAACAAAGGAGAGATTAAAATGACTCGTAAGCGTTTTGTGAAGCTTCTAATGTCTCGTGGTTTTACTCGTAATGCGGCGACATTTCGTGCTCGCTTTTATATTCCAAGTATGTATAGTTCTTATTTGGAATGTTACAGAGTAATGGCTGGTCTTGATTAAAAAATATTTTGAAAAATTTCAAAAAATCTATTGACAAATCACATAATATGTGATACAATACTTATAAAGACAGGGAGAACTACATAGCAAGTAGAAATCTGATTCATGATAGGATGGATAAACTACTATGCAAGCTCTTGGAATGACAGATGGGTTCTTTACAGTGCCTCTGATGGGCGGCTGTAAGGCAGTTCGATTCTTGCTTGATTCTAAAAACTGTCTTTTATTATCGGGGTATGGTGGAATGCAGACACGCGAGCTTCAAGTCCTCGTGCCGAGAGGCGTCCCGGCTCACATCCGGGTATCCCGACCAGTTAAGTGATTCTTAAATTACGTTGCACAAAGGATTGGCCTTTAAGGGATTGCTGTTTACAGCGGTGCTGATTATCGGTGATGATGCCAACTCATGAGGGTGCGTAAGCCGACTTGTCCGTTAGCTGGTGTGGACGTTAAATAAACCAATAGTACCGTGAAGTGGTCAAAAGTCTCTCGTAGATAATGACCAGCCAGAGATATAAAATCTGGTTCTCCCTACTCTTTAGAGTGTAGCTAGACAAGCTGATGGTCTAGCGAACGAACGGCATCCTGAAATAACGGATGAAGATGGGACAATGGCATAGCGATATGTCAGGCGAAAGCCGCAGGATGTTGCGAATCCTGTTTTATATGTGTGTATGGCGAAATTGGAAGACGCACTGATAGTCTAGCTACAGTGGTAGGAATACCGTGAATGTTCAAATCATTCTGCACACGCCATTGCCTCCTATGGCAAAAATAAATTAAGCTCCGCATATTATTCCTAGCTCGTCCAAAAGATGCAGTATGACTTTGTAAGCCGGGTAGTAAACAAGTTAATATCTGCCAGTATTGACTTGTTTATGTGTGTGGCGGTCGTATAACGGTTATTATGTCTGCCTTCCAAGCAGAAGATGAGGTTTCAACTACCTTTCGCCACTTAGGTCTTACCAGATAGACCTCAAAAAGAATCTGGATAGACAGAAAGAGAGTTAGATAGATATGGTATTTAAGTGGTTGACTTATGAAAAGGATTCTAAGGGTGACGGATATCATGAAAATTGGCATTTTGTTGACAACGTGAAGGAATCGTCTGTTTATTGGAACGAAGAACTTCGTTGCACTTGTGTCCACGTTTCAATTGGAAATGACGAAGGATGTGTATACCCAATTTATAATGCTGCTTTCCTTCTTTCTGATTCCGGCAAGACAATTGAGCGTATTAAAGCTCCTGATTGGGTATTAAATCAGGTACGCGAAAACTCTCAACCTGTACCTGTTGAAGAAGAGTCCGATTCTTAACTGACTTGCACTTTCGTGTACTCAGTGTAAAAATAAAGTACACATTTTATATGCGGGAGTAGTTCAGGGTCAGAACGGCGGCTTTCTAAGCCGTGTCAACATTGGCGATACTTGTTGGAATTAGAAGAAGGTCTAGCCAACATTCTAATCAGTTTCACATGGCGATGGTTAAAATCCATCCTCCCGCGATTCATGCCAGCGTAGCTCAGAGGTAGAGCAATCGCCTTGTAAGCGATGGGTCGAGATATCATAATTCTCCGTTGGCTCCATTGCGTATTGTATACGCAAATTCCTCCATTTGAGTTTGAGTGCGGTTTGTAGTAAATTATTCCAGTAATTTACTACGTTCTCTTGTGTGTTCAGAATTAAAATAGAATACACTTTAATATGGAAGTATAGCTCAGTTGGTTAGAGCACCGGATTTATAACCCGGCATTGCCACCAGATTAGTGGACGACTTCGGTTCGAGTCCGAATACTTCTACCAGTTACAAATTTAACAGAAAAGACGTGATTAAAATGAACACAAAAGTATCTCGTTATCAGCTTCTTTTTGATGACGAACGTAATGAATTGAAATTCAAACAGTTTAATGAAGTCATGTTTCAGCTTCAAAAAGAAATGGTTCAGATTGCCAATAGAGAAGTACAGATTCTTTGGGAAGACATGAACTGGTCTAATGATGTAAAAACTCAAACTGGCTCGTATCCTACTAAAGAAGAGGTTCTTGAACATTATAGTTGTCCTGTAATGACGTATATTTATCGTAGCGTTCCACAGGAATATAACTATACTGGTAACATTTCTGTTTTGCAAAGAAATGTTAATAAGCGTTTTATGCAAAACAGAAAAGGAGTGATACAGGGTAAACGGTCTATTGATTCCTACAAATCAACTCTTCCGATTGCGATTCATGGTAATAGCATTAAGATTAAGAAATCTGGGAATAAATATCTCGTTTCTCTATCCCTCCTCTCCAACAGCTACAGAAAACAGCTTGGAATTAAGAAAAACCAAATTACTTTTGAGTTAATGTTTGGGAAAAGTTGGTCTTCTCGGCAGATTGTTGACTCTATCCTTTCTGGGGAATTTTCGCATACTGCAAGTTCTGTTATTTGTAAAAATAGGAAGTGGTTCTTAAATCTCGGTTATTCTGCTCCTGATAAGGATAGTATTAAATTTATTGAAGGACGCACAATGGGCATTGACCTTGGAATCGTCAAACCTGTTGTAATGGCTTTTAATGACAATCCTGTACACTTTGAAGTTGATAGCAATGAGATTTCTGAGTTTAGAAAGCAGATGATTGCTAGACGCGCTTCTATCGGCAAACAGACTAAACACTGTGCAAACAGTAAGATTGGTCACGGCGTTCATAAGCGTATCGAAGGAATTGAGAGACTAAAAACAACAGAATCAAATTTCCGTGACAGAATCAATCACCAGTATAGCAGATATATTGTAGATATGGCTGTTAAATACAAATGTAAAACTATTCAGATGGAAGATTTGAGTGGAATTTCAAAAGACAGCACATTTCTAAAATCTTGGCCTTATTTTGACCTTCAAACAAAGATTGAATACAAGGCAAAAGAAAATGGAATTGATGTTATCAAAATCAATCCAAAGTTTACTTCTCAGCGTTGTTCAAAGTGCGGATATATTTCAGAAGCGAATAGACCAGAACAGGCAATCTTTCAGTGTAAGAAATGTGGTTTCGGTATCAATGCAGACTGGAATGCCGCTCTGAATATTGCAACGCCGAATATTGAAGAAATTATTAAAAACTCTGATATAGAGTAAGCGTAGGTGCGAATCATAAGCTTCCATAGAAATTCTGGGAGCTTCGCACTAAAACTATTTGGGTGGACTATAACGCCCTAAATCGAGATAGCGGCAGTAATTCGCTATATTGCATAACGTATGTATCGCTCTCGGTAAGGTTCTTTGTTAAATATGACAAAGAGTAAGTCTCACATGAAGTAGTCCTTGTGAGCAGTTCTTATATGCGCTCTAAAGAATTGAACATTTTTATGCAAGTTCGCCGAATCAATTCAAGCGTATGTGAGAATTGATAGTTGCCTTTAAGGGTTGCGCTAAGCCTTGCTCGTTGGAATCAATTCAAGCGTATGTGAGAATTGATAGCCGCTGGATAGGCCTTATTATCTTGCCCAACGTGAATCAATCTGCGCGTATATATGAACTGATAGTGACGGCTGCGTTTTAACATCTTATCTGAATATACAGATTACGATTTTAATTTATCTTAAATTGCTTGATAAAAATTGGCGTATCTACGTTGTTCTTAACTAAATAAAATTCGTCTTCTATCAAGCAATTTTATATCACGCAATAGCATAAAGTGCACTTTTCTTCCAAGAATTGTTGTCAGTAATGTGCTGGGTGTCCATCCCAGAGATGCGGTGCAAATCCGCAAGCGTGAAACGGGAAGTTCTTTAGAAATTGTTCTTCACCTTAAAGAAGAAATGTGCTCCGTTGCGTTTTATTGGGTTTAGGTTACGAGAATACGGATAAATCCATAGCTTGCAAGTGGGTCTTTCCATTTCTATCCTCTCTGCGGATGAAAAGAAATGGACTTATGTGGAGCTTTAGCATAGGGTACAATCCTCTTACAAGGTTACTTCGCCGCTTCGGCGGCATTAAACAGAGTGATTGCGAGTAATGCGCTTCTAGGATTCAGAAGAGACGCTGGTGCGATGCCAGCAAGTTCCAAACGTACTGTGGGAAAGTCGAAGCAACCCCTAGCACCCACGAGCTTAGTACACTCAAACAAAGAAGCGGTTGTTCTCTATTTTTCTTGTTGGTTTTTAAGAGCTAGTAAAAATCAACTACTTTGCAAAGGGGTTCGTCATCTGTCCTCTGTTTGCAGAAATAGATGACATGGGTTAAATTGTGTCGATATTACAGAAAAGATATTTCTGGTATGATTATCGTTGTTTACGCTATTCATATTCTTTCTTTCGCTGGTTCCCGGAACTATTGTAAGGACGCTTGCAAAAGTATACACAAGCCAGCTATTATATGTGATTGTAGCTCAGTTGATAGAGCATCTGACTTTTAATCAGAGGGTCGTTGGTTTAAGTCCAATCAGTCACACCACAATAAACCAATCTAACGAAAGAAGGAATAGTTATAATGGCAGTTGATTTCTTTGGAAATGAAATAAGTGTTGGCGATGAGTGTGTATTTATTGAGCCAAATTATAGTGAACTAAACAGCGGAGTGGTGGTAAAGATAACTCCATGCGGAGTGACAGTAGAGTTCAAAAGTCACAAAGGTCATATCAAAACTGTTTCGAGAACGAGTAATCAAATTATTTGTAAACGATAATTTAATTCAACAAGGATAAGATAATGTTAGTCGCGTCTAAATTTATCGAGATGTAGAGTAAGAGGGAACTCAACTGATTTGGGGCAGGAGATTTTGCAACTTCGAGTGTTGTCGTCTCGACCACGGGTGTGAAGGGGAACAAAATAGCTCACACACAAAAACCGGGTGGAATTATATTAGTGCGAATGCGTAGATACCATACGGTGAATCACAATAAAAAGAGCGATATGTAGTTGGCTGACTAAAGGCTAATATCAAGGCTTGGTGAAGTAGTCTAACACGGCTGGACGCAGTTTATCACAGGTGCGAATCCTGTAGTCTTGAGAGTTATCTAACGCTCTTTTGCTTATACTAGTCGAAGTGAAGAAGTTAGGAGTAGAGCAGTGTTGCAACACTGCTCTTATTTTTTATTAAATTTAAATATACTATTGACGAATGGCACATTATATGCTATAATACAAGTAGAAAGTGAGGTATAAATTATGATTATGATTGGAACTATTTGCAAAATTATTCTTTTAGCGTTTTTGTTCTGTTTTATTATTGGGCTTATGATTCCAACACCAACAGTAACGATTAAAATGCGCGGAAGTATCATTACAGATATTTTTTATCCTCTGATTAAATTTGTCGCATTTAGCGTATACTGTGGAATGTATGCTAAATATTTGGTTAAACATTATATTAACAAATGGTGGTTTGAATGAATAAAGATTACAAGTGGGATTTCGATTTAACAAACAAACAAGACGATAATCTAATTTTCCTTGCAGAACAAGGAGTAGACATTATCAAGAATCCAGATGGCACTTTTAAATTTGAGAAGCCATGTTGGATTGAAAATAATCATTTTTATTCTAAGTATGATTGTGAACATACTTGGGGCATTGATGCGAATGGGAATAGATTTCATAACTGTGATATCTGCTCTCACAATCTGTCCAATCATTGCTGTGAAGTACAGACTAATATTGCCAACCTTGGAAAGAATGCTTATCCAATGAGTACAGCAGTCATCAAGTGTGAAGCTTATGACCAAATTGAAGAATTGAATATCATTCACAATATGGATGAAATGGTTATGTTTATAAATCGTACTCTTAATTTCCTTGGTGGTTGGGACGCTTGTTGCAGCTTTTATGGCTTTGAAATTCCATCAGACGAAAATGGCTATGTAACTTCTACCATTGAAGAATACTATAAAAATGGTGGTAAATTTAAAAATATTCCAAAAAAAGACGAGTTTCCTGTTGTGATTTATTTCGACTATCACTCTACCTGTTATGATGCGTTGGAGTGGATTAGTATTAAAGGTGAGCTAAATGGATAAGTTTGTTTGTATCAATGATTATTATGATGATATAGATTGCGCATTCGCAACTTTCTGTATGGATAAAGAATATTTTGGTAAGATTCAGCCTGATGGAAGTCTTTCTGTTGATTCAAACGATATAGAAGATGTAGATGAATGGCTTGGTGGTACACATTCGTTCCCGGATGGCGTATGGCAAATCATTTTTGAAAAATGTGAATAAAAATGTTGTTTTGTTATTGAGGTAATAATATGTTTTTGTGTGGATATAGTGATGTTTCTGGTGTATCTTTCGATACCACGAAAGCAGTTAAGCCAAAAGACCCGTTTTGCATCCGAGACATTAGCTGGATGTTTGTTGTCCCAGACAAACGCAAAAAGAGTGGTGATTTTAAAAAATTAAAAATATACTGTGTTGTGTTAAATTCACTCGATAACCCACAACCATATACTCTTGTTAAAACTGGTGGCAATACTTGCGATGTAAAGCTTGTTGGTAATGATTGGCATATCAGTTATAATGTAAATGATTACTATGCGACATATTCTACCCCAGATACGTTTACGCTATGGAACGGTTATGGTGTTTGGCCTATCGCAGATAGCACAAACAATTATTATCCAGATTATAATAAAACCACTTGACGTATCTGTTAAATTATGATATAATACTTATATAAAAGGAGATACAAAAATGAAGTTCTCAGTAACAGCAAAACCTAATATGCCTTGCGTAGACGAAGAATTTATCGTAAACGGAAAGAATGCAGAAGTATCAGATTTTGGTCTGGTATATAATCACGGTGTAGGAAATATGAATTGTTGTGAGTCCATGCGCTTTGAACCTATTGAACCAACAAACAAGGTTCTACGCAAGTATCGTATTAATCTTGACGAGTATGATGAAATTTGCAGTTACCTTGCTGATAAGTTTACTATCGGTAAGTGCGATATTTGTTTTAAGTAAGGAGAAACCTATGTTTAATATTGGTGATAGAGTTGTTATAAATTCTAAGATGGGTAATAATATTATTCCGATTATTGGCACTATTGTTGAAAGGTTTGCTGGTCGTGAAAATTATCATAACGGAGACACGGAGCTATGTTATAAAGCAGTATCAGATAATGGTGAAATGTACAACAATGAATGGGATTATTATTTTAACGAATTTGATGGAGATTATGATGGTCTTCTCGCAAGAAGGATTTTAATGCATAAAGAAAACATCAAGAGATTAAAACAAAAAATTCAGCCAGATATTCAAAAAGAAAAGAAAGCAATTAAACTTTTGCAAAAGCAACTAAAAGGGCGCAATTGACTGAGGTATTACGATGAAGGTTAAAGAACTTTTGAAATTAATTAGCGACAACAATATTGATGGAAATACAAAAATCAAAATTGCCAAAAGCGTTCAAGATGGTATTTATAGCGGATATTCTGAAAGTTCTTGTTACGATATTAAGTTTTATCCTGAAAGCAAATATAACGAAGATGACAAACTCGTGTTCTATATTGTGTAAGGTGGTTTACAATGACTGTTAAAGAGTTCTATGAGATATGTAAAGACAACGGACTAGAAAACGCTCCAATGTTAATCGAAGAAAGTAGATATGATGAGAAATTTCACGACATGGTATATTTTCAATTTGAACCGTTCAAAGTAGATTTTTACAAAGCCGACCCAAATGACCCAGACCCAGATGAAGAGAAGGTTGTTTTATATGTCTAATAAGAGACAAGATATCTATCGTGGTCACAAAGAAAAAGGTATGTGGTGGTTAGACGAGTTTGAACACATCTATACTTGCTGGGCAAACCATCGTAATAACTGGTCAAAAGCGAAAGCATTTGAAAAGCGTTACGCTAAACGCAGAATGCGTCAGAATCAAAGAGATGAAATTCAACAAGAATTAGAGGATATGGATAATGACCGTTAAAGAATTTTATCAGTGGGCTAAAGAAAATAATGTCGAAGACTATGATATCAAGATTTGTGATGATGCTTATGGATGGTATTATCCCCAATCTGAGTGTTTGACAGTTAACAATAATATGAAAGAGGTGCGTATTGGATGACTATTAAACAACTTTATGATTGGGCGTTTCAAAATGACGCACAGAATTTCGATATCGGAATGGTTAATCAAGACTCTCTTGAAATTGACTGGATTTCGACAAAAGACCTTTTTATGAATAAGCAAGAGATGGAGGTTATTGTATTGTGAAAGCAATTAAGCGTGGTGCAGACCTAATTTTTACTTGTGATGACGGCAAGACAGTCAAATACAATCTGAACACCGGTGTTTGTATCGGTAAAAATGGTAAACCTTGTATGTATCTCAACAGCCAGCTCAGAGGTTACAGTGTTGATGAAATTGCCAATTCTTTTGAAGACAAGAATTTTGGTAAATTTATTAGTCATGTTGCGCAGAAGTGTTCTAGGAACGGGCAGGGTATTCAAAACATTGGCACTGTATTCCAGAGAATGGATGGGTACAAGAGAGAAGAACAGATTTACTCTGCTGGATTAACTCTTGCTGGTACTTGTGGCAGGGATTATTTTAAGGGAACTATTAACGAAATCCCAAAGGGTCTTGTAAAGATTCTACGAGAAATTAAAGAAGGTGTCAATAACGTAAATATCGGAGAATACAAAGCTCATCCTGACGCTTTTAATTACGCATTTAACCATGAATTTACTTCTCTCTCGAAAAGAGATGCATATCGGTTCTTGGTATATGTTTGTAGTTATTGGGATAGAAATGAGCAGAGTTATACATACGGTAACAAATTTTTTAATATTTGTGATAAATATGGCTACACACCAAAGTCTCTGTTAAATTACATTGATTATCTTGTGACATACGAGGCTCTTTCTCCTGATTATCCTTCAAAAATTCTAGGGGAAATTGACGACAACTGTAATATGCTTTCTCAAATGTCTGATAAATACGACAGATATCCACGTCATTTTCTAACTTCTCATCAAATCACAAGTCGTACTTACCAGCGTTGGAAGCAGGAATTTAACGAAGAGCTGTTTGCAAAACGTGTAAATACAAAGATGGAAGTCACCATTGGAGATTACAGGTTTATTTATCCTAAAACAACCAAAGATATCAAGGACGAAGCAGTTCAACAGTCTAATTGTGTTGCAAGTTATATTGATAAAGTAATTGGTGGCTCTTGTGATATTATTCTAATGCGTAAAAAGAATGATGTAGAAAATAGCCTTGTTACTGTTGAAGTCCGTAATGGCAAGGTTGTACAGGCAAGACAGCGTTTTAACGAATCTGTTAATGAGTCTGAACAAAAAGCTCTTGACAAATATGATGAATTTCTTGCTTCTATTAGTGGTGATAAAAATGAAAAATCGTAATAAATTACCTTATTTTAAATTTGTTTCATTCAATAGACCTATTAAACGTTATTATAGGTATGTTTTCGTTAAAGAACCTGAATTTTGGTATAATAGGAAATCAATAGAAGTGAGAATTGATTTTCTCGAATGTTACAGTGTATGTGATAAGCCAAAAGTAATAGGTTATAAAGTCTATATTGTATGCTCAAGTATTGATGACTTTTATATGATTTGCACCATAAAAGTCAAAGATGAAAATGAATTTAAAAAAGTAAAGAAGCAATTATTTGATAAAATGCCGAATAATCTGTCAATGAAGTGGTTAAAGAAACACGGATTTGAACAAATGTGAACAATGATATAAAAAGGAGAAATTATTATGCTACTAGTCGGTTCTTATGTTAAGCTTACAAAGAAGCCCTACGAATCTTTCCCTGTTGATACTACTATGCTAGGTAAAGTTATTCAAATTGAAAAGGATAATATTCTTGTAAAGTATGCAAATATGAATATGGTTATGTCATTTGATGAATACGACAAGTATTTTACAAGTGTGGATGTTCCTAACCCCTATGACGTTTCTCCTGTTAAATTCCATCCTGTGTTTACTGAATGGAAAATTTTTGATAGTTCTTTTGATAAACTCGATAGCGCTGGAATCAATCATTATCCTTATGAATACTGCACTAACGGCAAGGTCGTAAAAGTCCGTAAGCATTATCTTCCCGGTCTAAAGAAAGATTGTGAAATTCTAGTTGGTAAAGCTTCGTGTTACAACAAAGATGTTTTTGATTTAGAGAAGGGCATTCGCCTAGCCTACGCTCGTTGTAAGACAAAGGAAACAAAGGAGAAGATTCTAAAGCTGGGCCAGAAGCTAAATTATTACGCTCCTGCTCTCTGGATGGAGTGATTTACAAACTATGAAATTAGATATTTCTTCTAGTTCTTCTTTTGTTAAATTTTCTGAGTTAAAAAGTGGCGATGCGTTTCGGTATCTTGACAATAACTGGATAAAGATTTATGACCCGAATGGCTATGTAAATGTCATTATGCTATGTGGTGATGGTTGCCAGTGCTCTTACATGGGGAAAGATACCATAGTTTACAAAGCTAAGTCTGCAAATCTTTCCATAATTTTTTAACATCGAAATTTTAAATTAAACTATAAATCTAAGGAGTGTTTTACAAACCAATGATTATCAATATTTTTCTCCTTATTCTCTGGATAATTATTCTATTTGTTTGGGTTCATAATCTCATAGTTAACAAAAACCACTCTTCTATCGTCTGGATTATTGTCTCTATCCTATGGATTATTGTTGAGACCTTCTGTATTCTCAACTATCTAATTCCTCTATCATAATCTTGTCATTTACAAACTGTATAATTATG
>ULOF01039336.1_pt1 | contig 34158 bp, 30 predicted proteins | sample 1952371 | NCBI WGS metagenome assembly ULOF01 (sample SAMEA4835597, study PRJEB28245) | human gut metagenome | biome: gut microbiome; material: fecal sample | place: Denmark | collected 2008 | reverse complement strand
GCCGGACAGGGCGATGTCCTGGCAGGAGTCTGCGCCGGGTGGTGCGCACAGGGGCTGGCACCCGTCCAATCCGCCCTGCTCTCCACCTACCTCTGCGGATGCGCTTCGGAAATCCTCCTGGCAACCGGGCGGCAAACCGAGCAAACCCTTTGTGCGGGCGACACCCTCCGCGCCCTGCCTCTTGCCATCCGTTCCATCTCCGAAGCCACCCTGCCATGAGTCCTAAACTTCAAGACCTCCCCGACGAATTCCTACCTCGGGAAAAACTTGTCCGCCATGGAAGAGAATCCCTCTCCGCATCCGAACTCATCGCCATTCTTTTGCGGACCGGCACGGCCGGATGCAACGTTCTCGATGTCTCGGCAGAGCTCATCCGCCAAGCGGGATCACTCGATGCCCTCGCACGCATGGAAGCTTCAGACATCAGCGGGCTAATCAAAGGCATCGGTTCAGCCAAGGCAGCCACCCTGGCCGCCGCCTTCGAGCTGGGAGCTCGGGCCATCCAGGAAGCTTCCAGCCGCATCCCCCTCTCCAGCCCCGATGCAGTCTATGACTACCTCATCAAAGATACCCGCCGCCTGGATCAGGAAGGGGTTTTCGTCCTCCTGCTCGACACCCGCTCGTGTATCATCCGGAAATGTACCATCTCCCTCGGCTCCCTCAACGAATCCATCGCACACCCGCGTGACATCCTCCGCCCCGCCATTGTTCATCAGGCCCACGCATTCATTCTCGCCCACAACCACCCAAGCGGCAATCCGGCTCCCAGCAGAGCCGACGACCAGACAACAACCCGTATCGCCGATGCCGCCCAACTGCTCGGTATTCAATTCTACGACCACATCATCATGGGAACCCCCACTTCGCTAATGCCCCGCAATTATTATAGTTACAAAGCCAGCGGCATGCTCGGCAAGCATGCTTCCCGGCATTGAAAATTCATTGCCGCCTCGGTTACAAAACAAAAAAAGCTCTATCTACCAGCAACAAAAAGGGCCGGTCTTTCACCCGGCCCGGATCGCTAGCGGATTTGATCACTTTCCAACCAGCAAGGGAACAAGATGATCCTTATCATTCATGAAAGTAACCTTGCTCGGATATTTGGCAATGAAGGCATCGTATTTATCTGCTGCAATGACAAAATTGAACTGATTCGGACCGGTAAATTGGATACGTCCCCCTGTCGTATAATAGGCAGACACTTCCGATGGCATCTCGACTCCTCCCACAATTCCTTCAAGGATACCTGCCGTTAATTCGTTTTTGTTGTCTGTATTGTTGTTCATAGTATGTATGAGCAAATGGGGTTTATGTCATAGCATAACGAATCAAGAAGGAAAAAGTTACTCCTTGGCATTACAGAAAAACCCCTTGCAGTATCTAGCATTTGCAAGGGGTTTCTCAAGTATTTTGGCGGAGAGAGAGGGATTCGAACCCTCGGTACGGTCTCCCGCACGTTCGATTTCGAGTCGAGTGCCTTAAACCAACTCAGCCATCTCTCCGCGTAACGGCAAGTTACCTACTATAAAGTTCGGCACGTGTAAAGCACCTATTCACAGGGAATGGACGAATCGTAAGATCATGTCCGGATTTTTGCATGATTTTGAAATATTTCCATGAAAAACAACGTATTCGTATACCGTGAAATCTATTCTCTTTTCTTCGCTTATGATTCCAGCCTTTCTCTGTGTCTCTCCATTGGGGCATACTATGGAACAGGCACCCGCCTCTGCAATCACCATGCCGGAAAAAACGCCCCTGACTGCAGCGCAAGCACTTATTCAACGCGTTTTACCTCAACATGCGACATCGTTCATTTGCGAACTGATTCCCGATGAAGGAGGCATGGATGCCTTTGAAGTCGATGTCCGCAACAACAAAATTGTCCTCCGCGGCAATAACGGAATCAGTCTGGCAATGGCCTTCAACTGGTACCTACGCTACAATGCCATGACCAGTTATGATTGGCAGGCCATTAAGCCCCTGGAAGTCAAGGGGCCTCTGCCTTTGCCTCACGAAAAAACACGCCACGTCTGCAAAGCCAAAGAGCGTTTTTTCCTGAATTATTGTACCTACGGCTATACTTTCCCTTACACGGATGCTGCCGGCTGGCAGCGTTTTTTGGACTGGATGGCGATGAACGGAGTAAATCGCCCTCTGATTCACGGAGGACAGGAAGCGACCTGGCTACGCGTCTGGAAATCGTACGGGTTGACGGAAAAGCAGATTCTTTCCTTCTTTACGGCTCCCGCCCACCTGCCATGGCATCGAATGGCCAATATCGATAAGTGGGGCGGTCCGCTACCCATGGCCTATATTGAGGGACAGCAAAAAATCCAGGAACAAATTCTGCGAGAAGCCCGTGCTCTGGGCATGAAACCCATTCTGGCCGGGTTTGCCGGCCATGTCCCGGAAGCCCTGAAAACAATACGTCCCGATGCAAAAATTACTTCTATCCACCCTTGGGGTGGTTTCAAAAAATACAATACCTGGTTCCTTGATGCTACGGATCCCCTCTTCAACGATATTCAGAAACGTTTCCTGAACGAACAAACGGCTATGTACGGTACAGACCACCTCTATGCCGCCGATCCTTTCAATGAAATCACTCCGCCAAGCTGGGAGGCGGATTATATTGCAGGTGTCGCACAAAGTATCAGCAAGGGTATGCAAGAGGCCGATCCACAAGCCGTCTGGTACCAAATGGGATGGACATTCGATTTCATGCCCCGGTGGCAGGAGAAAAACAAGGACGGCAAAACACCTCTGGACGGCATGCTCTCCTCCCTTCCTTCAGGTAAAATGGTTCTTCTGGAATACATGGGTGAAGAACGGGAACTCTACCGTAAGACGGATCGCTTCAAGAACGCTCCCTTCATTTGGAACTTCCTGGCCAACTTCGGGGGTAATACTTATCAATATGCTCCACTGCAAAAAATTGCCGGAAGCATTGCCTCTGCCATGAAAGTGCCCAACTGCACGGGCGTCGGGTCTACTCTGGAAGGGATCGCCGCCTATCCGGTCGGCTTCGAATACACTCTGGAAGCCCCCTGGCACGCCGATGCCGCTCCGGACATGAAGGTGTGGTACGATGCCTATGCCCGCCGTAGAGCCGGCAGTAATGATCCGGCTGTCGTCAAGGGATGGAATATCCTGATCAATGAGGTCTTCAATCGTTATCCCGTCTCATACCGGGACAGAAGTTCCGTCTGCACCCGTCGGCCCGTTTTCGATCAGAAAAGCTTTGCTCAACTGCCGGATACGGCTCTCGGGGAACTCCCTCAAGTCCGGAACAAGGAGATGATGCGCAGCATGGTTCACGCTCTCCGTTCCATGCTCCAGGCTACGCAGGAAAGCAAGAACAGTGATGCCTACCGCTATGATGTCGTCAACCTGTTACGCCAGATCATTGCCTATGAAACGGACAATACGCAACCGGCTTTACTGAGCGCTTTCAAACGGGGAGACAAGGTCGAATTTGACCGTCAGGCCGACAAAATGCTCAATCTGATCCGAGACCTCGATCAACTGGTCGGCACGCGTCATGAATTCCTGACCGGAGCGTGGATCGATAAGGCGAGAACCTGGGGCAACACTCCGGAAGAAAAAGATTATTACGAAAAGAATGCTCGCCAAATTCTCACGACATGGGGAGCTCCGGGAGCCGGACTCACCGACTATGCGAAGCGTGAATGGCAAGGATTGCTCAAGGATTATTATCTCCCCCGCTGGGAAGAATTCATCAGCCGACTCCGTTCCACGATCGGAACGGACAAATCATTTGATTCCAGGGCCTTCACCAAATGGTGTATCCAGCATGAAGGACAATGGGTCGAACGAAACGGCAACGGATACCCGACAGTACCGCAAGGGGACTCCGTTCAAATAGCTACGGATATTCTGAACAAGTATTATCCGGTCCAAAACTGAGTTATTCCTGTTTTTTACTCCATTTACGCAAAAGCCGTACCCTTTCCATCTGGAAAAGAGGTACGGCTTTCAAAATTCAACGCAGTTTTTGCGTATCAACGGCGAGGTTTCGCCAGCGGGCCAAGAGTAGCTTCCGCTTCAAATCGCTGAGATTCATTCCAAGGTTTCTGCCTGGAGGTCGTACCGGGAGGAGGCTGAGGAATGCGTTCTCCTTTTTCTCCGGCATCGTTCATAATATATGTGCATGAGGAAAACGTCGCAGCAAGGAATCCCAGGCACAGGGCCGTCATTAGATGTTTGATTGCTTGGGTCATAACTTAATTGTTGATATTCCCTACCACCGCCTTCCCATGACGGCAAGACAAATCCATGAACCTGGGGACGGTAAGTCAAACAGAACTCCGGAAAGTTTAACGACGAGGAGAAACCAAGGGACCAAAAGCAGCCTTTTGTTCAAAATCCTGAATTTGATTAATCGGTTTCATCCTCTCCGTCGTTCCGGAAGGAGGTTGGGGAACGCGATCTCTATCCAAAGGATTGTCCTGACCTGTACACGATGAAAAGGCCATGCCGACAAGCCCAACGCTCAACAACATCATCAGATTCTTCATAATTAACAATTATGATTCGCTCCCGGCATATTGCAAGGAGGATCTCGCCCTCCTCTCTCGTGCTTCCAACAAAAAACCCGGCATTCTTTGCGAATGCCGGGCCGGAGAAAATATTTACGAAAACCTTGCAGAAAGATATCAGCTCTGTGGGGCAAGAAGGAACACGCGATCTCCTTCTTCCACACGGTTGCCTTTGGCCAGGGTACCGGGAACGATGTCAGCCACAGTCTGGCTTCTTTCCTTGGAAGTTACTTTCAGTTTGGCAATGTTTTTACCATTCCGCGTTACCAGAAGGATCGTGTTGGGTTCAAGCGTGCTGCTTTCGCCCGCATTGAGAACAACAAAGCCCCACTGGGGATCGACCGCCGTCACCATGTACTCCTTGGAATTCGTAGCAAACTTGGCCTTGTAAAGTTCCTGAGATTTCTGCAGATTGGCAAGCTGGAGTTCCTTTTGGGCAGCCTTCTTGCCGGAAGCTTCGATGAGGGTGTTCATTTCCTCAAGAGCGCCATTGAGTTCTTCAGTCTTCTTTTTGGCTTCTTCCATCATGGTAACCACTTCCTGCGGATCTTTCACACCGTAAGAGGCAAGCTCATCTTCTACCTGCTTGTAGAGAGCTTTTTTCTCGGTCAATTCCTTGGCAATGGCTTCCTGCTTTGTTGTCAATTCGTTGGCAATGTCCTGCTGTTTGGCGACCTCAGCCTGTCTTTCACTGCGGCTCTTCAGCCACTGATCTCTTTCTTTTTCAGCAGCTTCACGCTGGCCTTCCCTTTGGATATGCAATGCGGACTGTGTCTTGTTTTCATTAACAAGTTCCAATTTATTCTCAATCGTAGCCGTGAGTTCAGCCTTTTGATTCAGAGAGAAGTAGGTACCGGCGCCTCCAACAAGGAGCAAGAGTATTAAGAGAGCGGGTTTCATGGAAGTATGATGAAGGTAAATAGTATTAGGAAAAATTACTGGGGACGAACGGCCACTACCTGATCACCGGGGCGAATCTGAATGCCTTCAGTGAGAGAAGAGGGAATGATATCTGCAGAGGACTTACCGGTTTCTACATTGCTAACGGAGAGTTCGGCAATCTTGTTACCATCGCGAAGCACTGCCAGACGAGAACCAAGAACGATACCGGCATTAGCACCGGAATCCAGTACGACAAAGCCCCATGTATCATAGACGTTGCGGATAGAAGTCTTCAAAGAAGCCGGAGAAACATGAGCGCGCTGGTCAGACTCCAATTTGTTAAGAGCGGCAATGCCGCTGTCTATCTGACCAATCCTGGCAACGAGAGCATCACGTTTGGCAGAGGCAGCATCGACCTGAGCCTTCAATTTAGCGTTGTCTTCCTTCATGCGGTCAATCTCACGCATTGTCTCGGCAACGTTAGCCATATCCTTGCTCTTGGCCTTGATCGAGTCAAGCTGGGCAGTCATGTTTTTGAGTTCTTCTTCCTTGGGCCCCATGGCCTTGGTCATGGCGTCATTGGAAGCGATCAGTTCGTCCAGTTTTTGCTGGAGAGCCTTGCAGTCGGCTTCATAAGAATTCCTCTTCTGCGTTGCATCAGCCAATTTAGCTTCTTCGTCTGCAAGAAGCTCATTGGTCTGAGCAAGGGTTGCTTTGGCAGTATCACGTGCCTGAATTTCTGCGTTAAGGGCCTCATTATTCTTGTAGGCGAAAAAGCCACCAGCAAGCATAACGACAACGGCTGCGATTGAGATTTTGGTCCACATAGGATGAAAGAGCGTATATAGGTTTCGTAAACTCCTTACAAACTGTCATGTTGATTGGACGATTTCAACACCAAAATACAGGGGAACGATTTTTTCTTTCCTCCCGTCCCTTTCGGCAGTAACAAAAAAAGTGTGATGCATCCCCTTCTCAGAGTATTCTCCTATCTGCGCAAATACCCTATTTTAGCGAGTTTACAGCTATTTTGCGCCATCATGATGACTTTGGCTCTCGTCATTTTCCCGGAAGTGACACGTTACATCACCAACACGATCGTACCTGGAAAAAAGTGGGACGAACTCTGGTTTTGGTCCGGTCTGGCACTCGGAGGCTTCCTGATCCGTGACGCATGCAACATGTGCCGCATCCTTCTCAACAATACATTTGAGCAAAAAGTCATCTTTGATCTCAGGAGCGATCTGCAAGGAAAAATACAGAGGCTTCCTCTTTCCTGGTTCGATTCCCGCAGGACGGGGGACATCATGTCGCGCATCATGGAAGACGTCACCTCGATGGAGCGAGTCCTGATTGACGGGGTGGAACAAGGGCTTGTAGCATCCATTCAGGTAATCGCCATGGCGGCGGCTCTGTTTTACATCAATCCGTCGGTTGCCGTCTGGGCTACGCTCCCTCTTCCTCTGCTTCTGGCCGGTTCTCTGTTCTACTCCCGCGACAGCCACGGCAGATTCCGTGCCGAACGCGAAGCTACAGGCAATCTCAATGCCCTGCTGCACGATAATATAGCGGGAATACGCCAGGTAAAAGCCTACGCCGCAGAAGAGGAAGAGCACCGTATCTTCCGCCAGTTTTCTTCAGTCCTCAAATCCGCCACGCTACGAATCATGTGTTGCTGGGCCGTGTTCAACCCGGGTATGAGTTTCATCAGTTCCCTCGGTTTCGTCGCCGTTCTTGCCTTCGGAGGACAAGCTGTCATGAAGGGAAATCTGGACATGGGAGAATGGCTGCAATTCTTCCTGATGATGGGATTCCTCTACGAACCCCTTGCCAGGCTCCACCAGCTTAACCACATTCTTCTCGGAGGCAGGGCAGCCGCCATCCGCGTCTTTGAAATTCTGGATGAAAAGGAAGAGGAAAACTCGAATGAAGGGAACCATCTTCAAATGCCTGTTCGCGGCGAAATTCTTTTCGACAACGTTTCCTTCAATTATGTGCCGGGAGTCCCTACTTTGCACCATATCAATCTTTCCATCAGGCCGGGACAAATGGTGGCCCTGGTCGGAGCTACCGGAGCCGGTAAATCAACCCTGCTTTCCCTGCTCACCCGTTTTTACGAATGCACGGACGGAGAGATCTATCTGGACGGGCACCCCCTCTCCCTTTTATCCAAAGCCAGCCTCCGCACCGCCCTGGGATACGTCACGCAGGAATCTTTCCTCTTCAACGGTACGGTACGCGAAAACATGCTCTTGGGAAAACGGAATGCCACCGACGATGAGATTTTTCAAGCGCTTGCAGCCGCCCATGCAGACGAATTCGTCCAGGCTCTGCCCGAAGGATTGGATACCAATGTCGGTGAACGCGGAATCAAACTTTCAGGCGGCGAAAAGCAACGTATTTCCATCGCCCGGGCGCTCCTGAAAAATCCCCCGATCCTTCTGCTGGACGAGGCTACAGCCAGCGTCGACACCCATACGGAAAAGCAAATCCAGCAGGCACTGGACACCCTCATGAAAGGCAGAACCTCCTTTGTCATCGCCCACAGACTTTCCACGATCCGCCATGCAGACATCATCTGCGTTCTGGAACAGGGTGAAATTGTCGAACAAGGAACCCATGACGAACTTATTGCCCTCGACGGTACATATGCCTCCCTGTCGCGGAAGTCATTCCTTTCCGAACACAACACATGATTACGCATCTTCTGACAGATAGCCCCGCCGACACACTCGCCCGGTTCAACTGCCTGATTTACGATCGTAACGCCGTTTCAATCATTCCTATTGCCTGCAATAGTAACCCATGAAGAAAAACCAACGCATCCGAAATATCTTCGCAGACCCAAATAATTTGTAATTTGCTTTCCTCTTCCCGGGCTTTTCATTAACCTTGCTCACCGTGAGCTATCAGGTCTTTGCCAGAAAATACCGTCCCCTGACCTTCGACGACGTTTTGGGTCAGGATCATGTTGTCCGTACCCTGCGCAACGCCATTGAGCAGAACCGCCTGGCGCATGCCTACCTGTTCGTCGGCCCTCGCGGAACGGGGAAAACATCCACTGCACGCATCTTCGCCAAAGCGCTCAATTGTACCGGCGGTCCCCGCGTTGATTTTGATCCCAACGAGGATATTTGCCGGGAAATAGCCGAAGGGCGCAGCCTGGATGTATTGGAGATTGACGGAGCATCCAATCGCGGGATCGACCATATCCGCGACTTGCGCGACAATGTACGCTTTGCTCCTTCGCGCGGCACATTCCGCATTGTGTACATCGATGAAGTCCACATGCTCACCAAAGAATCTTTCAATGCTCTGCTGAAAACGTTGGAAGAACCTCCTCCCCACGTCAAATTTATCTTTGCAACAACCGAACCGCACAAAATTCTCCCAACAATTCTGTCCCGTTGTCAGCGTTTCGACCTACGTCCCATCCCGGCGGAAATTATCGCCGAACACCTCCTGCATATCTGTGACCTGGAGCACGTCAAACTCTCTCGCGAAGCTGCATTCGCCATTGCGAAAGTAGCCGACGGGGGGATGCGCGACGCCCAGTCCATGCTCGACCAGCTTGTCTCATTCTGCGGTAATTCCATTGAGGAAGCCCAAGTTTTGAACATTTTCGGGATCACGTCCCGCGAAACCGTCGCCACGGGCCTGGCTTTGATTTTGGAAAAGAACCTGCCTGCCCTGCTCCGCCTCGTTCAGGAACAGGCGGAAGCCGGCAGGGATATGGGACAGCTCCTCTCGGAAATCATCTCTACTGTCCGCGAAGTACTTGTCAGCAAGGTCGATACTTCCGCCTCCATCGCCTCTATTCCTCCGGAACTTCAGGAGCGCATCTCCGCCATCGTCGTAAAAACCAGGACGGACAAAATTCTTCGTCTCGTCGAGGTCCTCTCTGACACGGAAGATAAGATGAGGTGGTCCACTCAGAAACGCTTGCATCTGGAAATGGGTCTCATCAAGGCAGTCCATGCCATGGCCGAAGCCAGCATCAGCGATATCATCAAAGCCATTGAAGGAGCGCCGATTCCCCACACTCCGATCGAAGTATCCTCCCCCCCCTCCTTTTCCGCTACCCAGATTCCGGCTCCCGCCCAGTCTCAGCCCGCCCCGATTGTTCCGGAGAACCGGGATGAAGATTCCCGGATACCCCAGACTCCCCAAGCGATAGATAGCCAGCTATCCCCGGTCAAACCTACTCCGGAAGAACAGACTCCTTCCATTCCGGAACAGGAGATTTCCGCTCCCGAGTCCAATCTTTCCGAAAGGGAAACCGATAACACTCCCGACTCTCAGCTAGAAGAACCGGCAGAACCCATGCCGGAGTCATCGTCCATACCCGAACCTCTCTCGGCCTTGTCCTCAGACCCCGTCCGTCCTCCTGAAACAGATTCGATGGACGAGCCTGAAGAATTTTTGCAGGAAGATACCGGGACGGAATGCTTCATGAACAACCTGTTCACGGGAGAACCGGAACCTCTCCCCGCCAAAGAGGAGACTACTCAACCGGAAATTGAAGACACCTCTGATCGGAACGAGGACGAAGCTGCCTGGAAAGAGACCATTGTTCGCCTTTCCTCCACTTCTCCCCTCAAGGCGGGATTCATCCAGTATTCGGCTTTCCTCAGTCGCCAAGGCGGCTTCTACACCGTCGGCGTACACCCTACCGACAGCCAGGCAAGGGACACCCTGCAGCACCCCAGCCTGAAAGAACAGGCAGAAACAATCCTGACCGAATTGCTGCACTGTCCCATCACTCTCCGCGTTGAAATGAGTTCCCTCGTCCCGGAACCTCCCGAACCGGAACCCATCCCCGAACCGGAACAAAAACCCAAACCCAAGCCGCTTCCCCCGGCTCCGGAACCTCCCGTTGAAGCACCCAAGCCAGTCGACGAAGAAAAGCAGGACGAGGACTACTACAAAGATCCCTTTATTGAAAAAGCCCTGGCCATCTTCAAAGCACGTATCATCTCCTGAAATGGTGTGCCCACCATTTTCTCCCTCCTCAATACATATCCTAACAGACCACCATGAATATCATGAAATTGATGAAACAAGCCCAGGAAATGCAGGCCGGGCTTGCCGCCGCTCAAGAAAAGCTCGCCACCGAAACTGTTGAATCGGAAGGAGCCGCCGGTAAAATCAAAGTAACGGCCACCTGCGACGGCACAATTACCTCTCTCACAATCGATCCTTCCATTCTGGATCCCAACGATGCTGAATTCCTTCAAGAACTTCTGCTTGCAACCATCCAGAACGCCATCAGCAAAGGTAAGGAAAAGGCCGCATCGGAAATGAAAAAGCTGACTGGCGGCATGGAATTGCCTCCCGGCTTCGGCATGTAAGCACCAGTTTCCCTACTGTGCCAGCTCTCTCCTCCATACCCCGCAAGAAGCACAGTAATTCAGCCTACCGCAATCTGGGGCTCCAGTGCGGCAGGCTTATGGCCTTTTTTTCTCTGTGCGGGCTGTTTCTTATCTCTTTTTCCTTTTACAAAGGATCCGACATAACAGCAATCATATCCACTATTCCCCAGTGGATATGGGCCTCAGTCCTGGGCATGCCCGCAGTCCTCGCCTGGATCTTCTTCCGTTCGAAAATCGGGTTGGTCGTTTTCCTCCTCTGGACATTGTACGGCATCACCACTCTGGATTCCCTTCCCTCCATCGCCAGAACGGGAATGAACCAGTACAAACTGCCATCTCACCCCGGCCTCCAATCGTGGCGCATCGTCACCATTGATTGCCGAGGCATGAAAAACATACCCACAGCCGCCCTGGCCAAGCTCAATGCCGATGTCATTTTCCTCCAAGGGGCCAGAGACCCGAATCAAACAGTCGAAATGGCCCTGACCCTGTTCGGCAACTCCGCCCGTGCCCGCCAAATCGGCACATGCGCCATTATTTGTTCCAACGGGGAACTCTCCCAAGTAGCGCCTATCCCCGATACGGAAAGTCTGATGGTTGACTGGATTCCCCGCCATTCCAACCTTCCTATCCGTCTAGTCAATATCAGCCTGGCCCATCGTCAGACGAAGATGAACTTCCTTCTTCCCGAACACTGGAAATACTATTCCAAACTCCGTTCTTTCCACCGGCTTGAAATCGACAACATCTTAAATGCGTTGAAAGACCAGGGAAACAAAGTCGGCAACATGCCCATCATTATGGCTGGAAACTTCAATGCGGCCCCTTCATCTTCCACATTCAAATCCATCGGCAGCAATTTTTTGGATGTTTACCGGGAAACGGGAACGGGGTTCGGAGCAACGACTCCGGCACAATTTCCCATCCTGCGCCAAAACAGGATTTTCACGACGTCCCCTCTGCTGCCTATCCATTCAGACACGGTCACCATCCCCGGAGCCATCCACAAAGCCGTTGTTTCCGATATCTCCAAACATTGACAAGGATAACACGCGGTTTCCTTCACCAACCGTTCAGTCTTCGTCGATAATCATGCTCCGGAGAGAGGAAATAAAGTCGGACTCTTCCTCGGGAGTTATCTCTTGCTCCATGATCTCCTCCCAGGTTTCGTAAATGTAGAGATCTTCCGGGATTTCTCCGATAAATGATGAACGACGACACGGCATGCGATCTCCATACCGGAGGCGAGTCGAACAAAAAGTCATCATCAGGCGTTCCTGGGCACGCGTAATACCGACGTAAAGAAGGCGTCTCTCTTCATCGCAATTTCCGTCTTCAAGAGAACGTTTGTGAGGCAGAATTCCTTCTTCGAGACCAACAAGGTAGACAATCGGAAATTCGAGACCCTTGGAGGCATGCATGGTAATCAGGCATACACCGGCCTTGTTTTCTACATCGTCATCATCATCGTCCTGATCAAGAGAGACCTTGGCCAGATAGTCGGTCAGGTTTTTACCGGGCTCCCAGTAGCGTCTGAGGTCGGCCTTGACGTCCCCGATCCCTATGAGACGTTTCTGCTCCTCGTTCTCCGTCTTGCAACTGCGGCAAACATAACCTTCATAGCCGGTCTCCTCAATCAATTCCGCAAGAAGATCGCCAAAGTCCTGTTCGCTAGCGGCAAACAAGGTTGCATATTTATCAACCAGACGACAGAATTCCTGGACGCTGTTACGCACGCGAGTCGAAAACTGCGACAACAGTTCTTCATCATTCAAGGCTTCCCAGACGCTCTGTTCGTGTTCCCGGCTCCAGTCGATTGCAAGATGTGCCGTCGTTTCACTGATGCCGCGTGGCGGAGTATTGAGAACGCGCAGGAGGTGCAAATCCGCCTTAGGATTGTCCATCAACCCCAGATAGGCAATCAAATCCTTCACCTCTTTGCGGTCGAAGAAGCTTTGGGTGCCCACCATTCTATACGGGATTTTATGTTCTCGAAGGGTTTGCTCGATAATACGGCTCTGTGTATTGGCCCTGAAAAGGATGGCAAAATCCTCCCAGTTCCTGTTCTCGCGACGGCGTATCGTTTCGAGATCCGTGACAATAAATTCCGCTTCTTCCGCATCCCCCGGCATGGAAATGAGCCTGACAGGTTCACCATTGCCCTTGTGGGCGTACAAGGTTTTCTCACGGCGCCCGAGGTTATGCTTGATCAAAGCATTTGCAGCATTAAGAATCGGCGCCGTACAACGGTAATTCTCCTCCAGCTTGATCACGGTAGGATTGGGGAAGAAACGTTCGAAATCCAGAATATTACTGATCTGCGCACCGCGCCACCCGTAGATGGATTGGTCGTCGTCCCCCACGACGCAAACGTTATGTTCCGGTCCGACAAGCTGCTTGAGAAGGCTCATTTGCAGGCTGTTGGTATCCTGGAATTCGTCCACCGTAATGTAGCGGAACCTGCTCCTCCAGGCTTCACGGACATCGGGATATTCCCGCAGGATCTTCTCCGCCATAATCAACAGGTCGTCAAAGTCCACCGCATTCTGGGCAATCAGTTCCCGCTGGTACGAAGATGCAATCGTCGCCAGCAAATCATCCTTGATAGAATCGATATTGAGACCGGCATTCTTCACTGAGCTCATGGCTGCCAGTACATCCTTGGGCTCCACCTTTTCTTTTCTCCCGCCATGCCTCACGATCAACTGGCGCAACAGCCCCACCTGATCGCTACCGGCATAAATCGTAAAATTTTCCTTATAGCCCAGTTTCCCGATATCCTCGCGCAGGATACGCGTACACAGGGAGTGGAACGTGCTGATCATCATGGCTCGGGCGGCTTTGCGCGCGACCATCTGACCAATGCGTTCACGCATTTCATTGGCAGCCTTGTTTGTAAACGTAACAGCCAGGATATTGCGTCCCGGAATACCATGTTCCACCATATGAGAGATACGGCACGTCACCGTACGCGTCTTGCCGGTACCGGCTCCGGCAAGAATAAGCACCGGGCCATTTAACGTAACGACGGCCTGTCTTTGCGCCCGGTTCAAGCTGTCGAGAGAAAATGACGATGCCATGGTATTTCAATTATCCGTTTCGGTCTTCAACAGGATTAAAAATCATTCCCGGATCAAGGGGGCGACCTGCAGCAAATTGCGCCACCGACATACGCTTGCCGCCATCCGGCTGGACGGCAGGCACCAAAAGTGCCCCTTCCGCACAAGCAACGAGGAGACCATGCTCTCCAATCGAGAGGATCTCACCTGGCACGCCACGGCTTTCCTTTTTGACTTTTGCACAGGGGAAAAGTTTCAATGTCTTGATCCTGCCCTTGCGATCCCTGAACAAGGTGTACGTACCCGGCCAGGGATCATATGCACGCATGGCGCGTTCAATTTCCACGGCCGACAGATTCCAGTCAATCAATCCGTCAGATCTCTGCAACTTGGGAGCATACGTCGCCAGATATTCGTTCTGGCGCGTTCGCGTAGCCGTTCCGGATTCGATGGAATGGATCACGTCCATCAGCACATCGGGGGCCAGATTCGCGAGAACATCATGCATCATCCCGCAGGTTTCCTTGCCCATCAGAGGAAGCGACACGGACTTGATGATATCCCCGGCGTCCAGTTTGCGAACCATATGCATAATCGTCACCCCCGTGGAGGAGTCTCCTTCCTTAATGGCGGCGGCGATACAGGACGCGCCACGGTGCCGCGGCAAGATCGATGCATGGGCATTGATGCAGCCCAGAGGGGGCATGGAGATCACTTCCTCGGAGAGAATCTGTCCATAAGCCATCACAACGATAAGGTCCGGCTTCAACTCCGCCAGCGCTTGGACAGCCTCCGGCTTTCGAAGCGATTCTGGTTGCAAGACAGGAACATCCGCATCCTCGGCCATCACTTTGAGTGCAGGCGGAGTCATGACCTGATGCCGTCCGACAGGACGATCCGGCTGCGTCACGAGACCAACGACATTGGACTTGTTCAATAACCGGCGGAATGAAGGCAATGCGATATTGCCAGTTCCCATGAATACGATGCGCATGAGGGTGAGATTGCCGTGTGACCCAACATTGGTCAACGGCTAAGTCGCAAAGACAGTCATTTTTACTCGGTCACCGGCTCGGCAATCGGGATATTCTCGTAGTTTCTGTCGTATTCGACCGGAACATTCCGTTCCTGAATCAAGTTGATTTTTCTTATCTTACGGTGCGTCTTCCGGGCATTTTGCTGGATCATCAGGAAATTTTCCACCTGTCGTTCCGTATCATACACCCCGAAAACCGCTTCACATCCATCTTCGAACTCAACCAGATAAGACCATTCGTTACGAATGCTGATTCTACTGAGCTTGGAGATAAATTCGGACTTTTCACGACGGATCAACACGATCAAATCCACGGCACAGTCCAGAATTTCCACCTTTTCTCCCGGAGAAATCTCACCTTCGTCCGGCGGCGGCACGGACAGTATCGGGCAATCCATATAGTCTTTGTGAATTTCCTTATGGCAAGGAAACACCACACCATCGGCATCCACAAACATACCGTGTTCAACATCATGGGAACGGATGCCCAGCTTGGGGCAGTCAAGCCAGGCAATAGGCACCCGGGCATCGATCTCCACACACAATGTAGACGGGAGTTCCCGGCGGACGGTCGCCTTTCTGATGGCAGGAAAAGCCATCAGTTTCTGTTCCAAGGCATCCACATCCAACGATAGCAACACCTCCTTGCCCTGCAGCCCCATCAGCTGCAGTACTTGATCCTCAAGAATAACCCCATTTGTTTTGAGTTCCAGTTCCTTAAAGGAAAGTCCATCATACCTGGAGATATAATTGGACCACAGGAACCTAATACTCCATGCCAAGGCAAAGAAAATCACCAGAAGCGTCAGCACGGAAACGAGCCGACGGCCAAAACGCTTCCAAAAACGCGGACGAAAGCCTTTTTTAATCAACTCCTTTTCCAAAGCCCGCATTTCCTCGCGCTTGCTTCCCGGTTGGATACAAGTTGTGGATTTGCGGGCCATGGATCAAAGTAGAATGGTATAAGGCAACGGATCGGGTCACCCCCGGCTTGTCGCCAGTGAAATTTCTGCGATACGCTCACAAAGAGCCTCATAGGACAATCCGATCTCACCAGCGGCCTTAGGCAGAAGGCTGGAGGAAGTCATCCCCGGAATCGTGTTGATTTCCAGCACAAAAGGCTTCTGGTCTGAATCGCGCAACATCACATCGACCCTGCCATAAACTTCCACTCCTACCGCTTTGTATGCGGCCAGGGCGGCCTCCTGTACGGCAAGCGTAGCCTCCTTGGAAATATCGGCCGGACAAATGTAATCCGTACCGCCTCCCATATTCATCCACGGATACTTGTTCTTCAGATCATAAAACCCGGAACGCGGACAGATGTGGACGACAGGCAGAGCCACGCCGTCCAGGATACCTACCGTCAGTTCCTTGCCCTGGATAAATTCTTCCACGAGGATGGCCGTACCATGCTGAACGACTTCTTCCATCGCCGGCAGCAAATCCTCCTGCTTATGGACAATATGAACACCTACGCTGGATCCTTCGCAAGCCGGCTTGATCACCAGGGGTAATGGAAGAGTAGGCAACACAAGCCCATCGGAACAATCCAGAATCTCACAAGCGGGGGTCGGAACTCCCGCTTCCATGAAAACCTCCTTGGATTTCACCTTGTCGAAGGCAATCTCACTAGTTCTGACACCCGCTCCCGTGTAAGGCATTCCTCTGGCTTCCAATGTTCTTTGCAACGAACCGTCTTCGCCGAAAGTCCCGTGGATCACGTTGTAAGCCAGCTCCGTCCCTTCGGGCAGGACAAAGTCCGGCGTCCGGACATCCACTTCCGTCACGTGCGTAAACCCGCCATCCCGCAAAGCACCCGCCACAGCCCGGCCGGAAACGAGGGAAACTTCCCGTTCAGCTCCCGGACCGCCAATCAGGACAGCAATTCTTGTATCTTTCGAAAGATTCATAACCGTAGTATTTATACGCTAAAATTGTGGTTCTCTATCGCCGATGACCTGGGCTTCGCTTTTCAATTCGATTCCACGTTCCTCTTTGGCTTTCGCACGAATCAGATCAATCAGTTCCGTCACATCAGTCGCCAGGGCATGCCCCCGGTTGACGATAAAGTTGGCATGGACATCAGATACGCAGGCATCACCTACGCAGGCCCCCTTGAGGCCGAGTTCTTCAATCAGACGACCGGCAGGGATTCCCTCCGGGTTCTTGAACACGCACCCTGCGCTAGCACCGAGAGGCTGTGAGATTTTCCTCTTTTCACGGTATTTTTCAACCATCTTTTGCATAGCCTCCGTATCCGGACCTGTCGTTCCCCGGAAGGTCGCCTGCAGAACAAGGCTCGTCACAAACTCGGGAATCATTCTGTACTCGGCCACCATGTCTTCCTTCCTGTGCTCCCGGATTTCTCCGTCGTCATCCAGGCAGATGGCAGACACGAATCTGCTCCACATGTCGGCCCCCATAGCTCCAGCGTTCATGCGAAGACTACCCCCGACACTACCTGGAATGCCATCCATCCACTCAAATCCGGAAATACCGGCCTGGATGGCTACGGTTGCCAGCTTTTTCAAACGCACACCGACACCGGCGGTAATCGTCTTGTCCGGGTTCAGAGCAATAGCATCGAATTCCCCCCCGAAGGGATGAATGACGGCTCCACGGATTCCTCCTTCGCGCACAATGACATTGGAGCCGCGCCCCAGCATGCGAACAGGGATACTCCGTTCACGGCAATAGTTGACGACTTCGCGCATAGCAGTCACACTCTCCGGTTCCATCCAATACTGGGCGCATCCGCCAACTCCCATCGTAGTATGACGACGCATAGGCTCATACAGACAACCATGGATATCCGGGCCTCCAAAACGTAACATATCTTCCAGAATGGCCAGGTCCGCAGCAATTCTCGTACCGCATTCATGGACATTGCCGGCCCCCAAAGTAATCAGAAGATCCCCGGGCCGGAGGAAGTTGCCCACGGCATGGTGAGCCGTCGCCAGATCTGGAAGGAACTCCGTACCTGTCGGCCCGTTACGGTGGATAGCATCCACGATCGTCTGACCGCTAATACCTTCGATCGGAAGTTCGCTCGCGGGGTAGACATCGGCTACGAATACTTGGTCGGCATTCTGCAGAACCTTCCCGAAATCATCATGAAGCATCTTCGTACGCGAATAACGATGAGGCTGGAACAACACGACAAGACGCTTGGGATTCAGAGAGCGGGCTGTCTGCAAAGTCGCGGCAATCTCCGTGGGGTGATGACCGTAATCGTCCACAATGCGGTAGGAAGGGGACAGATACTTGGTCTCAAACCTTCTCTTAGCCCCTGCAAATGAGGCAAGACCGCGCGTGATCGAATCAAAATCCACACCGGCCTCACGTGCAAATGCAATCGCGGCCAAAGCATTGAGGACATTATGTCTTCCTGGAATGCCCAACTCAACACGACCGATTACCTCACCTCGGAACTCGACGGTAAAGGCCGTATGTCCGCGCATTTCATGGACATCGGTCGCAATGTAATCCGCATCCGACCATCCATATCCGATCGCATTCGGATACTTGGAACATACGCTGCGGGCGCCGGCATCTGCGGCACAATAAAAAATACATCCCCTCGTTTGTCGGCACAAGCGATCAAACACGCTCTTAATGTGATCCAAATCGCGGTAAAAGTCGAGGTGCTCGGCTTCCACATTCAAAACGATAGAATGTTCGGGAATGTAATTGACGAGAGTTCCGTCGCTTTCATCTCCTTCAGCGACAAGGTATTCGCTGTTTTCATTCCAGTGGGCATTGGCACCCAGAACGGGGATTTCTGCTCCGACGTAATGGCAGGGCCTCATGCGCCCCTCGCGAAGCAAATGGGCAGATAATGAAGAAGTCGTCGTTTTCCCGTGCGTACCGGAAACGATGACGCCTTTCTTGGCATTCAAGACAGCGGCCAGGCATTCGGCACGGCGGTAACAAGGAATGCCTTTCTCCCGAGCAGCGCTGAATGTAGCATTTTCCGGGCGGATAGCACTGGAGTAGATAACCATTTCCACTCCGTCGAGAACAACTGACGTATGAGGAGTCGAGAAAATCAGCCCCAAACCTTGGAGACGTTCCGTTTCCGCACTGGTTACCCTATCGGAACCACTCACCTGATGCCCCATCTCCAGAAGGATCAAAGCCAGACCGGACATACCGGATCCGGCTACGCCAATCAAGTGGATCCGGGCGGGATGATCACGATCCAAAAGCCTTTTTCTCAATTCATCAATCATTCTTCTCTGGGGCATTATTGTTTTCAACCACGGCAACGATGCGGTCGGCGGCATCGGGAACATCAAGCCGCTTTGCGGCGGACTCCATCTCGCACAGGAGCTTGTCATCCGTCAACAATTCTTTCAAAAATCCGACAATCGTTTCACTCGTCAGCGATTCTTCACGACAAACACGAGCAGCCTTGTGGGATGAAAAGACCCGGGCATTATGAGCCTGGTGGTCATCAGCGGCAAATGGATACGGAACCAGCAGGGATGTTTTTCCGATATGGGCCAGTTCCGTTAAACTGGAAGCCCCCGAACGCGAAATCACCACATCCGCCGCGCTATACGCCGCCCCCATGCAGGAACAGAAGGCCATCAGGTGAACATTGTCCAATCCCGCACACATTTCCTTGACCCGTTCATAATCAGACGTCCCCGTAATCACGAGAAATTCGCACAAATCACGGCATTCTCCGGCAGCTTCAATCGTCAAGGTATTGAGATTGCGTGCCCCCTGGGAACCGCCCATCGCCAAAACGAGTTTCCCCTTGGGACGAAAACCGAGTTGTTCGTAAGCTTGTTCCCTGGGAAGGACTTTTTCCAGTTCCATTCTGACGGGAGTACCCGTCACGATAGATTTTCCTTTGTCGAAATAGTGACACGCCTCCTCCATCCCCAGCAGGACATTGTCACACCACCGGGAGGTCATCCGGTTCGCTTTTCCGGGCAGGGCATTGGAATCGTGGACATACGTCCTCAATCCCATTCTCTTACCAATCACGACCGGAGGCATAGAAGTAAAACCGCCCATGCCGACGACGACATCTGCCTGCACTTCCTTCAATATAGCCTTACAACTGCGCCATGTCTTCCACATGAGGAAGAAAAACTTGAACATGCCGATCGAAGGGATCTTAGGCATGGCGACGGCTTCCACCGTCTTGAAATCCAAATCCCCATATTGTTCCGTCGCCTGGGCATCGACTTTCTTGCGGGAAATGAGCAGAGTCACCCGATATCCCTTCTTTTTCAGTATCTGCGCGACGGCAATACCAGGGAACAGATGGCCCCCGGTTCCTCCGCAGGCTATCACGACACTTAGATTTTTTCCTTGGCTCTCATTCATAATCTTAGGTCTACGGATCTGTCATCTCTTCTCGAAAATTCATACGCAGGAGGCGGCGTATAAGAATGCCTCTGGATACTCGTCAACATACCGATGGCTCCCAGTGTAAAAATCAAGTTCGTCCCGCCAAAACTGATAAATGGCAAAGGAAGGCCGGAATTGGGCAAGGCAGCCGTCACCACAGCGATATTCAACATGGCCGGACAAAAAACAAGAGCAACAATGCCCACCGCCAGCAAGCGACCGTAACGGTCGTTCGTCTGCATGGCCACGGACATGCCGGCAAAAGCAAACAGGGAAAAACACAACAGCACGGTCATCGTGCCGATCAACCCGAATTCCTCGCCCAAAGGAGCAAAAATAAAATCGGTATGAGCAAAAGGAAGTGTTCCATGCTTTTCCACGCTATTACCAAGACCAATCCCTTCAATACCACCGCGCTGCATTCCCAGCATCGCCCGGAATTGCTGAAGTCCCGCTCCGTCACTATAAGCGGCCAAATCCGTCCAGGCTCTAATACGCTCCAACCGGTTGGCGTTGGTCTGCACCATGTAGTAAAGACCTCCGAATCCGACTACAATTGTCCCCAACAGATACCAGACATTGGCTCCAGCGGCAAACATGACGCATAATCCGGCAACTCCCAAAGCCGAGGCAGTCCCCATATCCTTTTCAAAAAAGATCAACAACAAGGGAATACCGAATAGAATGCCCGGCTTGATGAACCCGCCAATAAACTTGGAAGCGACATCCCGGTGCAAGGCATACCAGTGAGCCAGTAGCATCATCGTACAGATCTTAGCACATTCACTCGGCTGGAACTGGATGCCGAGGTTAATCCAGCGGCGTTCCCCGTTAATCTCCCGACCAATGCCGGGGACATAGCACAATGCCAGCAACAAGCAGGCAAATCCGATAATTAGCCAGATATATTTGCGGAAGAACTCATAATTCATGCGAGCCAACAGAAGAGCTCCAATCAAACCGAAACCGGAGAAGAGCATCTGTTTGTACAACATTCCGTATTGATCGTCCTCGGGTTCAACCCAAACTCCCGTACTGGCAACCATCACCAGTCCTACCACAAGCAGGACAATGACAGAAAACCAAACAAGAATAATGCTGACCTTGGATGACATGAAAAAGTTCCGTAAAACAGTTTTTTATTGCTTGGGGATTTTAATCTCCTGTCCAATCTTCACCTTGCGGGGATCGGTAATGTTGTTGTATTTTTGGAGAGAAGCCACGCTCACCTTGTACTGCCGGGCAACCTTGGACAAAGTATCGCCTCTTTTCATGACATAAACGACATCGGCATTGCGAATTGCTTCTTCCTGACGCGCTTGGATCACTTTTTCACGTTCTCCCGGCTTCATGGGAATCACAAGAGTTGCTCCACTTGCGAGAACAGCACCGGGGTTGACGGTTTTGAGGCCTTCAACCGTGCAGTTATTATCCCTGGCAATACTTTCCCAGGTATCCCCCGTTGCGATGATATGACGGGCAGGGCCAGGTTCGATCACGGCAACCGAACCGGACGAAACCGGCTGATCATTCCGAGGAACAGTTGGAGCCGACACTGCCGGACGATTCGAGGCAACGGACGGCTGAACCACCTGTCCGCCCGATGTTCCATCCACGGGCAGGGCAAGAGGGATTTGCTCTTGTCCGGAGGAAGAATGCGGTTGGGATACGGCAGGAGGAACTTCCGCCATAGAATTCTTATCTGTGATCAGAGGTGCCCCGGTCGGAGTTTGCGTCTGGGCTGTCGTCTGTTGCTGCTGAAGCGGCTGGTTTTGCTGAGGCTGCTCCTGCGTCTGGGTAGCCGTATTCTGGGCAACGGGAATATTGACCCGGGTTTCGGCTTCGTCTTTCTTCAAGGAACCGCGCAACCAGACGCCGCCGATCACGATCAAGTGGATGAGCAACACGCCCACCAGAATACGCACAATCGTGCTGCTGGGAGTATCGTCCTCAAACTCGGAAATACGGCTTCGGTAACGGGTTACCTTGCCCTGAAACATTTTGGAAAATCCCCTTTTCGGGGGAACCCTTTTAACAACAGTCCTATCTTTGGATGTGTTCTTGTGCATGGAAATCGTGTTTCTACTGTTGAGAGGTTAATGCTAATACGGCGGTCCGGAATACCTGTCCGCGTTGGACGTATCCGGTAAACATATCAAATGAAGAGGTTCCCGGGGAAAACAAAACAATGTCTCCCGGCTGTGCAAGTTTCTGAGCCCGCCGGACGCAGGCTTCGACATCGCTTTCCCGGTAAGTAGGAACGACCGGAGAAAACTCAGAATACAACTGTTCCCGGATCTGCCCGAATACAACTGCCGCACGGACTTTTTCACGGAGTAAGGGGAGCAGCGACACATAATCCAGCCCCTTGTCTTTGCCTCCGGCAATCAACACCACAGGCGCTTTCTGCGACTTGATCGCCGCCACAAGAGCATGCAGATTGGTCGCCTTGGAATCATTCAGCCACATCACTCCGTCCAGATAACGAACCAATTCGCAACGGTGTCCAGGAGGTGTAAATCCGCGGATGGCGGCAAGGATAACGTCCTCATCCACACCCAGCGCACGGCAGGCCAGGAAGGCAGCCATCACGTTCTCCGTGTTGTGCGTCTGATTCATCAGGGTTTCCGTAAGATCCACGACAATGGAATCGCTTTCCATAACGACACCGTCGCGGCAGGTCAGCGTTGCAGGCAAACCTTCCGTAGAGAAAGTCAGCGTACGGGCTTTCAGTGCCGGGAGATTTTCTCCGGCACGGACGACAGCCCAGTCGGCTTCCGTCTGATTATCGAATATGTGCAATTTGTCGTTGCGGTAATCCTCAACGGATCGATACCGGTCCATGTGGTCCGGAGCAAAATTCAGCCAGACGGCCACATCGGGGTGGAAATCGCGGATACCGGCCAACTGGAACGAACTCGATTCCAATGCCAGAACTTCCGGTATTTCGTCCCGCAAAAGCAATTCCGAAACCGGGATCCCGTAGTTACCGCAAGCTACGGCTTTCAACCCGGCGGAAAGCAGAATTTTCTCAATCAGCGCCGTCGTCGTCGTTTTGCCATTCGTACCGGTAATGGCAATAATGCGGCCTTGGTAAAAACGGGCGGAAAATTCAAATTCTCCAATACATTCTCCGGCACGGCTGGAAAAAGCCAAGGCAAATGGGCAGTCGGGTTCCACTCCGGGAGACATGACCACCAAATCAGCGCCAAAGCGTTCGGCGTCCTCATTTCCGGCATGTTCGACCAACGGTACAATTTCATGCCACTCACTCACGGAAGCAGAATCAAAAACGCACACATCCGCACCCCGGCTCTTGGCCAGAAGTGCGGCGGCTTTTCCACTACGGCCCGCGCCGAGCACGGCAACCTTTAACGATTGAAGATTCATGGAATTATTGAATAACGATACAAGTTAAACCGATTATGGCCAGAATCAGCCCGATCATCCAGAAGCGGACGATAACCTGCGTTTCCTTCCAGCCTCCCAATTCGAAGTGATGATGGATAGGAGCCATCCTGAAAATGCGTTTCCCACGCGATTTGAAGCTGGCCACCTGCAAAACGACGGATGTGGCTTCCATCACAAAAACCCCGCCAATAACAACAAACAACAATTCCTGAGCCGTACAAATGGCCGCCATACCCAATGCACCTCCAATCGCAAGAGATCCCGTATCTCCCATGAAAACCCTGGCCGGATAACAGTTATACCACAGAAAGCCCAGGCAAGCTCCGACAAGAGCCATCATCATCACGCTCATTTCCAGCACCATCGGGTGATTTGGCAAGTGGGAAAACGATGCAGCCAGAGGAGGATACCCCACAATAACGGCAATCATGGCATAGGCAACGCCCGCCGTAACCGCACAACCTGATGCCAATCCGTCCAAACCATCCGTGAGATTGACAGCGTTGGATGCCGATACCAGTACCAGGGCGCAAAACGGTATGCAAAGCCAGCCCATGTCGATAGCTCCGTAAAACGGGATATAGAGCTGACTGATCAGTTCGGGATAAGGGAGACGGGAACCGGCATCGGGCCAGACATACAGGAAAGCGGCAGCTAGTAAACTCACACCCCACTGGTATGCCAGCTTCACCCGGGCGGAAACACCGTCCGAGTTCTTCTTCTTAACCTTCATGTAATCATCCCAAAATCCCAATCCACCCAAAGCCAGCATCACCGCCATACTGGTGCCCAACACACTGTTCCATTCCGCACACAGAATAGTTGCCAGCAGGGTTCCTCCCAGAATCAGGACACCGCCCATTGTCGGAGTCCCGGCTTTGGCCCCGTGCAATTCCGCCAGTTTATGAACTTCTTCCGCCGTACGGATCGGTTGTCCGACCTTCAGGGAAATTAACTCGCGTATGACGCGAGGACCGACGAGGATGACGAACAAGAAAGAAATCGCACAAGCCAGCAAAGAACGAGTCAGAGGACTTCCCATGAAGTCCGATCCGGCAAAAGTGATTTGAATGAGAGATGAAGTCATGGTTGGTCACTGAAAATTTGGTTCATTACAAGTTCCATGCTGGAAGAGCGGCTCCCTTTGAACAAAACGGTATCCCCAGGTAAGATTTGGTCTTTCAGCCACGCGGCGGCGGCTTCACGGGTATCGAACTGTACGGACACGGGCATATCACGGGCGGCTTCCGCCATGCCGGACATTTCCGGACCGACGCAAACCAATGCGTCCAAACCACATTGTGCAGCATGCTCGCCGACACGGCGGTGGGCTTCATCGGCAAAGTCGCCCAACTCTCCCATCCTGCCAAGAACAGCCCAGCGGCGTCCCTTCACCCCATTCATCATAGACAGGGTATCCAAGGCGGCAACCATGGATTCCGGATTGGCATTGTAGGTGTCATCCACGACAAGAACCCCGCGGTCGACAAAACATCTCAGGCGCCCTCCTGTCAATGAGGCTTCGGCAAGCCCTCTGGCAATCGCATCCGCCTCCATTCCGAGAAACCAACCCGTTGCCGCAGCCAGCAGAGAATTGGACACCATATGGCGGCCATGGACATTCAACCGCACTTCCCGGCGGCAGAATCCGTCAATAACCAAGGTATAGCGCGACCCATGTTCATCAAAGGAAACATTTTCCGCCCGGACATCGCCCATTCCTATCCCGACGGCAATGCAACGAGCCTTCGTCGAGGAACGAATCAACCGGGCATAATCGCAATCCGCCGGATAAATCATGGCACCGTCTTCAGGCAAGCTCCGCGCCAACGTACATTTTTCTTCCGCAATGGCGTCCCGGGAACCGAGAAATTCAATATGGGCCGAACCAATCGACGAAATCAAGCCGACGAAGGGGCGGGTCATCGCACACAAAGGAGACAATTCCCCTGCGTGGTTCATCCCCATCTCCCAAATGGCGGCGGTATCCTGAGGAGATCCCTTCAAAATGCTGAGAGGAACGCCGATATGGTTGTTGAAATTACCCTTCGTCGCCGTCACCCGGAAAGCCTGGGAAAGGACTCCAAGAGTCAGATCTTTCGTCGATGTTTTACCACTGGAACCTGTCACGCCGACGACCACCAGCGAAGACAGGCAATCCCGCCACCAACCGGCCAGTTGTTGCAAGGCAACCAGCGTATCTTCCACCACAATCACCGCGCAGTCCGAGGAATCCACTTCGACGGGACGGCTTACCACAACGGCCGAAGCCCCCCTGGATGCAGCCTCGGAAGCAAATGCGTTACCGTCGAACTTCTCTCCGCTCAAGGCAAAAAAGATCATTCCCTTCTCCACAACCCGGCTATCCGTACCAACCGTACCGCCAAGGACGCAATCTCCCGCTCCCGAGAACAAAGTTCCCTGGATGATGCAGGTCAATTGCGAGGAGGTCAGGTTATACATAAATGGGAAAAGGGAGGGATCATTATTGCTCCAGAGTCCCGGTTTCGGGCATCAGAGCACGGCGGATATGGACAAAATCGTTGAAGTCAATTCGTCCATCGGCAAATTCCTGATAGGTTTCATGTCCCTTGCCGGCGATCAGGATAATATCGCTTTTGGCAGCCAGTGCCGCAGCTTGCTTGATGGCTTCGGCACGATCGGCAATCGCGACAACGCCCTTCTCCGGCATGCCGGAAATGATGTCGCGGATGATGTCCTCCGGAGTCTCGCTCCGGGGATTGTCGGAAGTCACAATACAAAAATCCGAATAGCGGGCAGCCACAGCTCCCATCCGGGGACGTTTGCCCTTGTCGCGGTCGCCTCCGCAACCGAACACGGTAATCAACTTACCGGTGCAAAGTTCCTTGAGCGTCTTACAGACATTCTCCAAAGCATCAGGCGTATGGGCATAATCGACAAACGCATGTACGTTTTCGCGGTTGCCGGCAAGCTCCATTCTTCCTGGAACCTGCGGACAGTCGACCAAAGCTGCAACCGCTTCGCGAACAGGGATTCCGGCACAAACGGCTCCGGCAAGAGCAGCCAAGCCATTGTACATGTTAAACCGTCCGATCAAAGGCAAACGCACCAAATAGGACCTGTTTTTGTAAACCAGTTCGAATTCGCTGCCCCTTGCGGAAATATGATGAGGAATCATCCGGAAATCGGCAGCAAAAGACGAACCGAATGTTTTAACCGTCAGTCTGGAAGAAAACATCTCAACCAGTCTGCGACCATAGGCGTCATCCACATTGACCAAGGCAACAGGTTTTTTCCGACCGCCCTGGGATGCCATTTGTTCGAAAAGGGACGCTTTCGCCATAAAGTAATCCTCCATGGTCTTGTGGTAGTCCAAATGATCCTGGGTCAAATTGGTGAAAATGCCTATATCGAATTCCACTCCGGCCACACGCTGCTGGCTTAAGGCATGGGAAGAAACTTCCATGACAACGCCGCGACACCCGTTATCCACCATCTGTTCCATCATGTCCGCAAGTTCCAGGGGACCGGGAGTCGTCTGCACGGAAGGATAGCGTTCGCAGCCATTGTCGCACACGACAGTACCGATCAATCCGGCACGGTCCCAGCACTTGCGGAACAAGGCCTGCACCATATAAGAAGTTGTCGTTTTTCCGTTCGTTCCCGTCACTCCGACTACCTTCATAGCTCGAGAGGGGAATTTATGCCAAGCCGCGGCAAGCACGCCTGCCGCCCTGTGGGCATCCGTGACACGAACCCAAGAGACCTTGGCATCCAAATCGGCAGGAGCCGCTTTTTCGGAAATGACGGCACGGGCTCCCTGGCGTACTGCCGCAGGAATAAAATCCGCCCCGTTCACCCTGGTTCCCGGTATGGCAATATAGCATGTTCCCGGCTGAACCTTGCGGCTGTCCACTTCAACGCGTGAAATGTTGACTTCTTCGGAACCGGCAACCCGGCAACCCGGCAGGGATTTTAACAATGTCTTCAGTTTCATGCGCTACGTTTCTTGGTACGGGGTGAGGGAGATAAGGTTTTTTTAACTTTTTTTCTGTTGGAAGAAGCTACTGTTTTTTTCAACTGCCGTTTCTTCACAGGAGGAGGCGTAACCGCCGGCGTTGCCGGAGGAGCATCCGTCCGGGCCATTCGGCCCGTGCCTTGTATAGGGGTGGTTTGAGGAACATTCAATGCCGCAGCCAATCTTCCTGCAACATTTTTGAAAATCGGAGCACAAACAGTACCGCCGCCCGGGTGGCAATCCGTCGGATGCGGATCATCTACAACGACAAGACAGACGAATGCCGGATCAGCGGCAGGCAGCAATCCTACAAAAGAAACCGTATAGCGGTTGTCATAATACCCCCCATGTTCCTTAACCTTGTGGGCAGTCCCCGTCTTTCCGCCGATCTGGTATCCGGGTACGTTTCCGCGATGGGCGGTTCCCCCCTCCCCTGCAACGCGGGCAAGGGCATCTCTCATGGCGCGAGAAGTCGATTCCTTCATCACCCGCCTTACTTCCTCCGGCTGGCGGCGTTCGACAATAGTACCGTCGCTATCGTAAATGACATCCACAAGCCGCGGTTTCATTAAAACGCCACCGTTAGCCACGGCCGCATAAGCCATAGCAACCTGAAGCGGAGTCACCATGACGGAATAACCGTAGGTAATTCGGGAGAAGTTGGAGAAGTTATTTCCATCCTGACACTGGCTCTGTGCTTCCGAAGGCAATTCGATTCCCGTTTTCTTGCGGAACCCGAATGCTTCCAGATACTTCTTATACACATTCCAGCCACCTGCCCGGCACCCGATGCGGAAAGCACCGGGGTTACTGGATTTCTTCAAAACGTCCGCCACAGACAACATGCCATAATGCCGGGGAGCATCCGATACGGGTTTCGATCCCGGTACGGGCGCAGTCGAACAATCAATCATCGAATTAAACGTCAACTTACCCGTATCCACTGCAGAAGTAACTGAAACGAGCTTGAAAGTCGAACCCGGTTCATACAGTCCCTGGACAGCAAAATTGAGCGCCCCTTCCTGCATGTTCTCCTTGGTATTGAGGTTGAACTGGGGACGGCTGGCCATGGCGAGAATATTTCCCGTGTGCGGTTCTACAACGATGATCGTACCCCGGGGAGCATGGTAATAAGCAAGTCCCTTATCCAATTCCTCCTCAACGATCGTCTGAAGTTCCATATTGATGGTCAGCTTGATGTTCAGTCCATCGACCGGAGGTTTGAACCTGTCATCCTTGGAGGGAATAATCTGTCCGCGGTTGTTACGGCGGGATTCGCGAAACCCCTTTTGTCCCACCAGGTAGGGATCCATCGTCTTTTCCAGTCCGGCAACACCGTTCAGCAAGGGAGAGCCTTCCGTCAATTGACCAACATAACCGAGAATATGCGTCAAACACGTCGGAGCGACGTAAACGCGCTTCCAGATCGTCTCGCATTTGAATCCCTGCACGCGTGCATCCTGAAGGGCTTGCTTGATCAACTCGGCTTTTTCTTCCGGCAGATTCTGAGCAATAACCAGACGCATCTGCTGTTTTCCGACATTGTCCTGCCTCAACTTGGCAAATAGTTCCTCATATGTAACACCCTCCAGAAAGGGCGCAATCACGGCAGCGGCATAACTCATATGCTCCCGGATATAGGACTCGGCAATATCGCAGTCATACAATTTCTCAAGCCGTTCATGAATCGTCGTTTTGACATCCTCCGCTTTTACGATGGAATTGGCCTTGGAGTCGTCGGAAAGAAGTAATTGGGCAAGCTTATATTCCGGATCTCCGTCTTTTTTCGTAGCAGCCTGGGCAAGCAGGCGGGAACGGTATTTGGAGACCAGTTTCTCGCGACCGGCTTCATCCAGCGTCGCCCACTTGTCCGAATGGACCGCCTTGGAGTAGGCCAGCCCCCATGTGATGAGCCTGGGGTCGTTCAAATGATAAACATCGGCAACCAACTCCGATGTCTGGACGTTGGTCGTCAGAACTTCCTCCTGGGAATCCATGATCAATCCCCTCCTCGCAGGAAATTCTTCTATTTCAGCAAGTCTGCGGCCATAATACGGACCATTATCCGAGGCATGGACAATCTGAATATCCACCAACTTCATCCCCAACAACGAAACGATCCCCCCGGCCACGCAACAAAGGACGAGGCAACGATTCGCAAAAAAGGACTTTGTCGGAGAAGGCACGAATATGAGAACAAAGGGGAAAAGGAATTGTACTTATTTAGCGGCCATAGCCGGCTGGCTGTTGTCGCGGCGGATGGACTCAATCTGCCCAGGTTGGATTTCCTGCAGAATGGATTTGTTCTGAGCAAGCCGGTCACGTATCGCCCAACGACTTGTATTCGTAGCGATTTTGGCCCGGTAATGATTCATGTTCAGTTCACAGGAAGTTATTTCAACATTCATGCGTTCAATATCGCGCTGGGTATCTATCTGTTCGTTTTTTAACACGCCGATACATACTCCTGCGGAACATAACATAACGGCAAAACAAACCAGCCAGACGATGAAACCCAGACTTACCTGGTGGTCTTTGCGACGGGAATTGAAGCGGCTCATAATAAATAAATTAGTCGGTTGTTTTTTCTACACCGCGCAACTTGGCGCTGCGGGATCGGGGGTTAAGAGATAATTCCCGTTCATCCGCCACAATCGGGCGACGGGTCAACAATTGAAAACAGTAATCGGGATTGGGCCTTGGTTCCGGCCATTCCTTGCGGTCGATTTCACGGCGGCTGTGCAGATCGAAGAACTGCTTGACACGGCGGTCTTCCAGACTGTGGAAGGTGATGACAGCCATCTTCCCCCCTTTCCGGAGAAGTTTGACGGAAGCATCCAGTAAATCGTCCAGTGCGCCTAACTCGTCGTTGACTGCAATGCGCAATGCCTGGAATGTGCGTGTGGCAGGATGCTGCTTGCCCTTGCGAGGCAATACGGAAGAAACAATACCGGCAAGCTGGAGCGTCGTCGTGATCGGAGCTGCGGAACGGGCTTTGACAATGGCCCGTGCGATCGCGCGGAAAGCGCGTTCCTCGCCGTATTCCCACAGGATTCCGGCGATTTCTTCTTCAGGAGCGGAGTTGACGATATCCGCAGCGGATTTTCTCAACTCCGGCCCCATACGCATATCAAGCGGCCCATCTTCCCGGAAAGAAAAGCCGCGTTCAGCCGTGTCCACTTGATGAGAGGATATACCGAGGTCGGCAATAATACCGTCTACCTTGTCCACTCCCTGTTCGGCCAACAAAGCCTCCATATCCCGGAAATTGCCGGCCAAAGTCTTGAATCTGCCGCCGAAGCGTGCCAAGCGCAGAGTTGCCGCGCGCCGGGCATCCGGATCCTGATCAATGCCCCAGACGGTAGCGCCTCGTTCCAGCATCAACTCCGTATGGCCTCCACCGCCAAGAGTCGCATCAACAATCAACTTTCCTTCCTCCGGATCAACAAGATTGACAGTCTCCTCCAAAAGTACGGTTACATGACTGAAAGCAAGTTCTTTACTGGAGAATTCGTGCCCATCCTGCACAGCAGGAGCAATCACTTCTCCGGCTTCGGAAAGCAATGAGTCTATGAACCGCTTCTGTTCTTCCGGACGAACGGAACGTCCATAGAAGTTCTCACCCATAGCGGGAGCAGCCAGCCTCCACATGCGCACGCATGCGTCGATGCCGCATTCCCCGGTCAATCCCATCAACACATGAGCATGATTCCCGAACATGCCTGCGGCAATCAACTGATAGCCTTCTCCGGCTTCCAGAGCCTCCAGAAGAGCCAGGCGTTCAGAGGGGGACTCCACTCCATGGCGGCCTTCCGCCAGTACGCGTTCCACAATCGTCTCAAACGTTCCGTTCAAGCGTTCCCCCAATTCGGCAAGTTTCCCGTAGGCTCCTTTCTGTCCAGCCCGACTCATTTCCTCAGCATTGGCAGCCTTGGCGGTATTCCAAGCCGAGACATCTTCAGGAGCAAGAGCACCATCCGTCCAGAACGTCACCAGATATCCCGGAGTTTCCAGCTCGTTTCCCGTCACGATGCAAATGCCATCCGCCCCCACGATCCACCCGGGACGCTGAAATAATTCCGCGTCCTGAAGGGACATCGTTTTGTATTCGGGGGTCTTCATTGGAAAATTCCAAATTCTGCACTGAACTCTTCCAGCCTGGCTTTTTCGAGACATTCAAATTCGTCGTAAATATCCGGTCTCCAGATTTCGAAGTAGGATCCGCGACCGACAAGTCTGACTTCTCCGGACAAATTCGCCTGTTCGCACATTTTTTTAGGAATCAGCATTTTGCCTTGGGCACTAATCACCGTCTCAACACATTCGGCATACAGGCGCCCGATCACCATTTCTTTGATTGCGGGAGTCTTGTCCGAACTACGTACCATCGCCACATACTCGTCGAACTTCGCGTGAGTCAGGGCCTTGATCATCTTCAGTCCTTCCTTCTTGGCTTCCAGCAACAGCAAGGGGCACCCCTCGCCCGGCTCCCATTCAGAGGGAATCGCAACGCGATTCTTGGGGTCGAGTTTGTGGATAAACTTGCTACGCAGTTCACTGGAAATACCTTTAAGCATCACATGAGATACACTTCAGTGCATTTCAATACACTTCAATACCTGTCAAAAGTCAATCACGCATGTTAAAAAAGAGAGGTTTTAGGCAAAAAAAAATCCGGGAAGAACGATTTGGGCGCTTGCGACTCCGCAAAGCTCTGCTAAAATCGCGCCCATGTTGGATTTCTGTGTATTGGGCAGCGGTAGTTCCGGGAACGCCTCCGTCATTCGTACCCAAAACACAATGATACTGATTGATGCCGGTTTCAGCGCCCTTCGTCTGAAAAAGAAGTTGGAAGAATTACGTATCGGCCTAGAGAGAATCAGTGCCATCCTTCTGACTCACGAACACACCGATCACAGCCAGGCCCTCGGACAGATTACTAAAAAGTATAAAATTCCCGTCATGGGAACGCGGCACACATGCATGTACTTGAAGGAAAAAGCCCCGAACGCTTCATGGATCAATTTTGAAAAGGGCTCCAGCTTCCAGATCGGCGACATCACCGTCATGCCATTCGCCACATCACACGATGCCGTAGATCCGGTCGGGTTCAGAATGGCAACCACGGACGGTACACTCGGATTCCTCTCCGACACAGGCTGCTGCAATACAACCATTGCCCGCAGCCTGGAACATGTCGATGCACTCTACATCGAATCCAACTACGATCCCCATCTTCTTGAAACTACACCCAAGCGTCCCTGGCCTCTCAAACAGCGCATTGCATCACGCCACGGCCACCTCTCCAATCAGCAAGCCGCCGAGTTCGTTGAACAAATTGCTCATGGCGGACTTCGCCACATCATCCTGGGACATTTGAGCGGCGAAAGCAACACGGAGGAAATCGCCATGGAAACCATGGCGCGAACCATAACCAGGACAGGATTCTCCGATACTACCCTCAGTTGTTCCCGCCAACACGAAATCCTTCCCTGGATTTCCGTCGGGTAATCAGCCCTTTTACTTTTCCTCCTTCCTTTTTCCAGATGTTCCTGAGCTCTTGCGAAATCATCAGCACGATTGTTGCAGCCATCGCCGGCTCCATTGCATCGTCACGCGTCAAAATGGATCTGTTCGGCGTCATTGTCACAGGAACCATAGCCGCTCTGGGAGGAGGTACCATCCGTGACATTTTACTCGGATTGCCCGTTTACTGGACTGTGCCCACGGGTGAAAATTTCCTGCTTATTTCCGGCGTCACATGTTTCATCACCTTCTTCACCGCCCAGAAATATCCTCCTCCCCTGGGCACCATCCGCATTGCAGACGCCATCGTCCTGGCCCTCTTCGGCGTTATCGGGACGGAAAAATCCATTCTGAACGGTTTCGGTCCGGCTGTTTCCATCGTCATGGGTATCTGTACGGGGATAGCCGGGGGGCTTCTGCGAGATGCCCTCACGGGCAATGTGCCGTACGTCTTCCGTCCCGGCGAACTGTACGCCACGGCCGCCTTCCTGGGATCGGCCACCTATGTATTGCTGGACATGTTCAACGTCGATAATTCCGTCTGTTTCATCACCGGTTTCTGGATCACCCTGCTCGTACGCCTTGCCTCCATCCATTGGAATTGGAACCTGCCATCCCATCAGCCGATGTTCCGGACAGTCACCAGGAAAAGCCCCCCTCTCCCGCCCCAGTCCGAGTGAGGATTCCTCTCCTCATAAACAGCATCCCCCCCAAGTTCCACTGAAAGAAAGCAAGTTTCTTCACGTACTAGTAATTACCATGAATCCCAAGAGTTTTCTGATCACGTATGCCGCAGTTTCCCTGTCGCTTCTAAGTGCGGCCGCCTACTCTCCCAATCGCCATCCTGTCCCGGAACCTACACTGCCCCAGACAAATAATTCCCTCTCGACCAACCTTTTCCAGAATGCCAAAGTTACGGCGAGCGGAGTTTACAAAGATT